>Ga0153916_10000492_pt1 | contig 26560 bp, 23 predicted proteins | sample Opewatmetagenome_FD_109642 | JGI IMG/M metagenome (GOLD analysis project Ga0153916, IMG submission 109642) | Freshwater wetland microbial communities from Ohio, USA - Open water 3 Core 3 Depth 4 metaG | ecosystem: Environmental > Aquatic > Freshwater > Wetlands | place: USA: Ohio, Lake Erie...
AGCGTCGCTCGACCGCTGCGCGGTTTGCTGGCCATTACGGGTGATGCTCCTCAGGAAACATTGCGCGGCGGCGGGCGACTACTGCAGGGAGTGTGGCCGGGGGCGCTGCCGTCAACCAGCGATGTGTAAGACCGACATCATTTTGGTGGCCCGGATGGAGGCGCATTGCGTCGCAATCCGGGGAATTGCCGTTCCTGGATTCCGCTGCGTTTCGTCCAGGCTACCAACCACGACCTTCACCACGGGCCTGGATGCCAGCTGTCGCTGGCATGACGACTCCGTCTGGTAGCGCGGATGGAGGCGCAGTGCGCCGCAATGCGCCGCAATGCGGGGATTTTCCGCTCCGGGATTCCGATGCGTTTCATCCAGGCTACGAAATTTTAGTGGGATGTCGTGCTGCCCATCGCGGCAGCGGCCAGAAGTGCGGCGACGCCCACACCGATCCAGATCGCGGTCTTGGAAATGCCTTTCCCTTCTGTTGGCGGCGTTTCAGCAGTCGGCGCGGGCTTGGCAGCCGTTACCGGCTTCTGCGGGGTTGATGGCTTCTTGGCGGGGGTCGTCTTGGGCGTGGTCTGAGACTCCGGCGGAGGCGCTTCCTCGCCGATCGCTCGCGCGAGGTAGATGACGCCTTGGTCCGCAGCCTGCGCGACCGTGCCAAATGCCACCACTGCTGCAAGCAGGACAGACGAGCCAATCGGTAGACGACGCATTGTTATCACCCTCACCCTATGCACCCGTTGATACCCGTAACCGGGTTGTTCTGTGACACTTCACGCCCGCCAGACACAGACTGGCTGGCACCGACTTATAAACCGACTTCAGGTTGCCGTCATCATGTGGGCATCCCCGTCAGGTTCGCGCGTCGAACCCGGCCGATCCCCTCAGCCCGCTGCCCGCCACTGGCCATGGTACAGCCGCTTGATGTACAGGCGGCCGCCGATTTTCTCGACATGAAACGTCAGGCTGCCCTTGTAGTCGTTGACGTCCTTGGCGCCGACCTTACGGACCTTGACCTCGAAATTGCCCCAGCCGTCGGCCTTGTTGTCATGGATATCCCAGTTCACGTTCGGCAAGGCCATGACCCGCCACTCCGTGGTCTTGAACAGGTCCTCGTAGTCGCGGCGAAGATCCGCTTTGGTAAAGGTGTCGTTCGTTTCCACCTGGTCGCCGAACAGGCTCAGGAACTGCTCGATGTCGCCGGCCTCATACACGAACTCGAACTTCTTCACCAGCTTGGTGAGATCCGCCGGGGTGATTGCGTTGGAAGGGGGCGCTGCCGGGGCCGGGGCGGCTGCTGCTGCTGCGGTGGCAGCCGGAGCCAGATCGCGTGCCGCGACTGTGGCAACCGCGGGCGCGGCAGGGGCAGGCTCCGTTGGCGCTGCAGAACTGGCAGGCGCCTCCTCTTCCGGGGTCGAAACCGCCGAATCCCCGGAAATTGTCTTGGGCTTCGTCTCGGGCTTCCTGGCGTGGCCGGGCGCTGTCGGCGTGCGCGTCGCCGCATCCTGCTTGCCGATCGGCGTCTTGCTTGCCTCGTTCTCGCCGGGGATGCGGCCGCTCGATGCCACGCTGGCAACTGCTTCAGCGGGTCGCTTGTCAACCTTCCGCACCGGTTGCTCGTCCGTCCCGGTTGCAGGATCGCGACGAACCGGGGGCTTCGCCGGCTCCACAGCTACCGGTGCCAGAGCCGACGACGCGCTGGAATTTCCCTGCGATGTGGCCAGCGTCTCCGCCTCAGGAATGCTTGCAGTCGGCGGCGGCACGACGCGATGTTGGCGATTGACGAAGAAAATCACCCCGACAATGAGAATGATCAGCGCGGTGGCCCCGATGGTCGTGGCCGTGAGCGGATTGGTTTTGGCAAGCCGCTCGCGCAGGCGGTTCCATCCGTCCATGATGTTGACGAACGGAGACAGGCCGCGCTCCGCAAGGGCTTCCCGAACCGAAGAAGTCGCTGTGGGTATGGCTGCCGGACTGATCGGGGTGCGCATCTCGGGAGCGGTTTTTCTCACATCCATGGTTCGCACCGCCGCGCCGGGCGAACCGCCATTCGGCCGTGCCGCACTCGCGCCAGCCGCGTTCCGGCCCATCGTCGGCGTCGGCGCCTGGGATGCGCGTTGCGGGGCTGCATGGGCTGGCGTGACAACGGTACGTGCATGCGACGAGGCGGCGACCTGGGTGGCTGACGTCGTGGCCGCTGGCATACGCGGTACTGCGCCGTTGCCGCCCGGGGTGGCCGGCACCTCCACCCGCGCTTCGCGTGCCGCGCTGGCATCGATCCTCCGGTTCCCTCCCTGCTCCTGCCCCAGCGCTCTGCCGCTTTTTGCCACCTGAAAGCGCGCCATGACGCGCATCTTGAGTTCGACGGCGTCGGTGCTCTTGGAGACGAAATCGTTGGCGCCCGCCACCAGCGCCCGAAGCTTGGCGTTGGTGTCCTCGAGGGTGGTCACCACGATGACCGGCATTTCCGCGATGCGGGACGAGGTCCGGTCGGAGCGGATCCGCTTGATCAGCTCATAGCCGTCGAGTCTCGGCATGATCAGGTCGGTCACGACCAGCTGGATGCTGTCGTCGCTCTTGAGAAGCTTCCAGGCCTCCTCGCCGTCTGCGGCCTGCACGAACGAGAAGTCGTTCTTCAGCGCCTTGGTAACGGCGACGCGAATCGTCGGTGAGTCGTCGACCACGAGAATGCGCGGTAACGAACTTGGTGCGGCCGCCGCGCCCGACGCCGACGCGGATGCAGCTTGAGCCGGTTCGACGGTCGGGAATTTTTCTGCCGCCAGTCGCGCCTCTTTCGCTTCCAGGGCAACCTCGGTCTCGAGTTCTTTGGCGAGCTGCTCGATTGAAATCCGATCCAGCTCGGCACGGGTCTTCGGGCCCGCCCGGCCCTCGGCCTTGGCCTTGTCCACGATCTGTTCCATCCGCTTGAGGTCGGCGATGGCCGCGCTGACCGTGCTATCGGTGACCTCGCGATTCGGCTGCTGGGAGCCCATGCCCACGAGCTTGTAGTAGAGCTGTCCGAGCCGCTCTTCGTTACCGCCCGTGAAGTCGTGGATCTTCTTGTAGCCGGCTTTGTCGATTTTCACGACCCAGCCAAGCTTGACGAGCTGGCGCTCAATGTAAGTTCGTATTTCGCTGTGGTTCATTCAGAAAGTCCGGAACAGAAAGGATCGACAGTCCGGTCAGGCTGCCGCGTTACGGCTCGGCTGCTGAACGGTGCCATCGGCTCCAGTTGTTGTTTTCAAGAAAAATCGATTCATCCCCCAACAATGCGCTCCGGGTGTCAGCATCCTCTCGCCGGCAACGCCCTTGGCAGTGCACCGCTACCCCGTGAGGAGCACCATCCAGACCGACACCCGGTTTCAGCTCATGGCCTCGATCGGGTTTGCGCTGTCTGCCGGTGCTCGCGCAAGAATTCTGTGAACCATATCATAGATTTGGCTGCATCATCACCCTTACGTCGGTTTCATCAATCGTTAATAAATTTGCCGGAATCCGGTCACCGAACGGGTTCGCGCTCCGGCCGGATGGCAGGTCACGACATCGTCACTTAACATTTATGAATCAGTCGCTTATGCCATTTTCGCTGTCGCCACGCGCGTTGTCCTTCCGCCAATGAGACGTGCCCGCCCAGGAAAACGACGCCTTCGACACCACAAAACGGAAACGACGGCCTTCGGAAAGCATCCGATCCGGATTGCCTGGGGTCGGTCTTGCGATCACGACCGCACACGCCCGGCGGACAACTCCTGGGTCACGACGATCGACTTCGCAATCTGCATTCGAGAATCTGATTGATCGTCGCCTCGATCCGTTGACGTTGCGCGTACATCACTTCGCACACGCCACTCATCGGCCGATACGACACATACGTCGCTCGAAATTGCATTCAGGTCACTCGCCGTTGTCTGCGCATCACTCTTCACGGCCACTCCTCGTTCCGAGAGCGGCGACACTTCACTGCAAGAAGACAGATGCTCGTCGTACACAGCTCGCATTCCACATTTCCGCAATCGCTTGCTGCCCGGTTGGCCTGTTTACGCTGCGCTTCTCGCGCGTTCGTCACGCACAAACCATTCATCGGGTGATGTGTCGCATGTGTCATGCAGAAATTGCATGTGCGTCTTTCATGCTCATAATTACAACACATGGAGGGGGCAGAGCCGGTCGGCGTTGCAACGGGTGAGCGAAACGGTGTATCGCACTCGCTACTCATTGCAGACGCAGGCCCTGGAAATTGGACACGGAAGGGAGGTAGCTTTTTGTGACGTCCGTATTTCGGCCCCCGTATCAATACGATTGGATTCAGAAGCTGACAGCACGAGTTGGTATTTCCGTCGATTCACCCTCCACCCCCGTTGTGTTTCCCGACAGAACTTCGGGACGGGGCACTGCTGCGTCGACCGAATCCACAATCGCTGACATGGAAGGATTTAAATAAAGTGACATTGCGCAAACACACTTTGATCACCCGTCTACCCCTGCCGCGCCTCATGCTTGCAGGGTTTGTATCCATGTTGCTGGCTGGATGCGGCAGCGGCTCCATGAACAATACCGGCTTCACCGGTACTATTGGTGGACAGGGGAGCATCATCGGCACGACGGGAGGCGATGGCACCACCGGGAGCGCGCTGTGCACAAGTACCGGACTGGCCGCCGCGGATCTCTCTGGCCAGTGCCGCGCGACACCACAGCCGACCATGGGGGCGCTGGAGGCGGTCGGAGGATAGATATCACGGTCGCGTCACTTTAGGGCACGCGACCGTCTCTATACCTAGGCCCATCTACCGACTGCAAACCATGGCGGCGACCAGGCTATTTTCACACCCAACGCCACGGGCGTGTTGCGGCCAGACCGATCTGGCGCTTCCACGATCGGGCCATGCCTTCGGCTAATTGAGAGATCCGTCTCGCAACTTCGGTGTGTTTTCCGCCGGCCCTGTGCCCCGTGTCTTTTCGTACGACACATAACACAACCTCTCCAGCTTATTCCCACTCCTCTGCTCAACCGCTTAGCCACATGACTACGCTTTCGGCAATCCATGCAGCCGATCGTGTCGTCTAGCGGCGCGCAAACACGGCGTCGTACGCACGCAGCAGCCGCGGGGCCTCGAACTTCCATTCCAGTTCTGATTCGACGCGCTTCCGCCCGAACGCGCCCATCTTGGCCCTGGCCTCAGGATCATCCAGTAGCTGCACGATTTTCCGGGCAAGGTCGAGCTCGTTGTTCCACTCGGCATACAGCGATGCCTCCTGTGCCGAGAAACGTCCCTCGGTCAGATCGAACTGAACAATCGGTTTGCCCAGGGCCATGTACTCCATGATCTTGTTCATGGTGGACTTGTCGTTCATCACGTTGCCCACGTCCGAATTCACGCACACGTCCGCGGTGTTCAACATCTCAAGCATCTCCTGATCCGGCACCCGCCCGGTGAACGTCACGTAGTCGCCAAGGCCCAGCGTGGTTGCGTAGGTCTTCATTTCCTCGAGCGCGGGCCCGCCACCCACGATCCCGAAATGAACATCGGTACGGTTCATGTCGTTGACAATAAGGTGCGCTGCCCTGAGCAGGTAATCAATCCCCTCCTGTTTCCCCATGGTCCCGACATACCCAACGAGGTACTTGCGACCCTTCTTCAACGCATCCACCGGTGGCACAATTTTCAAGCGCCGCAGATCCGGTCCGCTGCGCACCACGAACACGTGACCCGGGCTCATCCCGCCACGCTCTATGGCGATCTTCTGGTACGATTCATTGGTAGCTATCGAGATGTCCGCAGTGCGAAATGTCCACCGTTCGAGCAGGCACAACAAGCGATAAAAGAAATCCCGGCGATTGAACTTCGCTTCGTACAGTTCCGGGTTGATGTCATGGTGATCGAAGATGAATTTCTTGCCAAAGAGCTTGAAGAATCGACCAATCAGGAAGATCGTATCCGGCGGATTGCAGGCATGGATCACATCGAAGCCACGCGCCAGAAGCACTCGTATAGACAGCACGAACTCCCAGAACAACGCCATGGAGTATTCGAGTACGTATCCGACCGCACCCGATGCTTCTACCGGTAGCGGATGGCGATAGATATGGATGTCGTTGATTACCTCACGGCTCTTTTCAAACCCTTTTCCAACGGGACAAATTATAGAGACCTCATAACCTGCTTCGCGCAGCGTGTTCGCCTCTTGCCACACGCGGCGATCAAAGGGAACCGGCAGGTTCTCGACAATAATGAGAACGCGACGAGACTTGGTGTCACTCATGATGATTCAGCGCGCACAAGCCCGCACCATCGGATTTTGCATTTTTCAAGACTCTATTTACCAACAGATACCGTCGTAAACCGGTGAGTCGCTGCGCCGTTGTGAAACGCGGACCAGATCGACCACAACCTGCCCCGGCTTCAAGCGATCCGGTACCGCGCGGAACTCTTCCGCGCCATTGCCGATCACGATCGTCTCGGCGAACGCCAGGACATCGTCGACGCGCTCGACCATCAATTTGGAAATGTGCGGAATGCGATTGAGGATGTAGTCGCGGTTGGCGCCGACGAGGCTCGCAAGGCTCACATTCCGGTCGTAGATGCGAAGCTCGTAGCCCTTGCCGAGGAGCCGCTCAACCAGCTCGACCATAGGGCTCTCACGCAGGTCGTCGGTTCCCGCCTTGAAACTGATTCCGAGGATGCCGACCTTTCTATGATTCTTCTCCATGACCATGCGCACGCCATGCTCGATCTGGCGCTCGTTGCTCGGCAAGATGGCGTTGAGAATCGGAAGGTCGAGATCCACGCTGCGTCCTTTATAGGTGAGCGCCCGTACATCCTTCGGCAAGCATGAGCCGCCAAACGCGAAGCCCGGCTTCATATAGTAGGGCGAGAGGTTGAGCTTGGTGTCCTGGCAAAAAATGTCCATGACCTTGTGGCCGTCGATACCCAGACGCTTCGCGATGTTGCCGATTTCGTTGGCGAACCCCACCTTGAGCGCGTGCCAGACGTTATCGGTGTACTTCACCATCTCGGCGGTTTCGATGTTGGTGCGGATCAGTGGCGCCGTCAGCTGGGAATAAATGCTCTGCAACTGGTCGCCGCTCTTGCTATCCAGCTCCCCGATAACGGTCTTGGGCGGATTGTAGAAGTCATATACGGCTGTCCCTTCCCGCAGGAATTCCGGATTGATGCAAACCCCGAAATCGACGCCAGCCTTCAAGCCGGATGACTGTTCGAGCGTGGGAATGACGACATTGCGCATTGACCCTGGCAACATCGTGCTGCGCGCGACCACAACATGGTAGTCCTTTTTCCTTGCGATCGCGGCACCGATCTGCTCGCAGACCCGGCGCACATACCGGAGATCAAGGCTGCCGTTCATCTCGCTCGGCGTACCAACGCAAATCCAAGACATCTCGGTATTGGCAATCGCGTCGTCGACACTCGTTGTGGCCAACAGTTTCTTCTCCCGCACCGCCTCGGCGATGGTCTCACCAATGTCCTTCTCGATGATCGGGGTCTTGCCACTATTGATGAGATCGACTTTGACCTGGGTGGGGTCCACTCCGACCACCGTGTGCCCCGACTGCGCCAGACACCCCGCCGACACCGCCCCCACATAACCTAGACCAAAAATACTTATTCGCATTGTTTTCTACCTGTTTTAGCCATTACCAAATGTTAGCTGCGACCAATCAGCAACCATCATAAACTCAGTATCTGTGTGCTTGATCCAAGAACCATCAGTCCCATTCTTCCAACGACACGGAATCAATCTGGGCCACAACTGGCGCAGAAGTTGGCTAGACGATGCTTGGCGACCCTCCCAAATATTCTTCGTGCTGACAAAGCATCCTTTCCAAAATACAGGAAACCCGCGCACATGGCGCAAACACTAGCGTGCAGTTTCAGCGTTGTCCTCGAATTGAGCGCCAAAACCTTGCCAAAGGATGGGCACCGAGGACTGCTAACAATGGCACAAGAGGTATGCTGTATCTTGCCTGTGCAAACGTTACCGCGTGTAGTGCCACGGTGTACACAACCACCAGGAGAATTGGCGCAACGTACGCATAGCCATCTGCTCTCTTGCTTATCGATATCGCGCCCAAGATCGCAAGCAACAGATATGGAATCTGCAATAGAGCATTCAGGCTGGTGGCCACCGCATTCTTCCCTGCTATCCAGAAGTCGACCAGATTCAAACTCGCGCATTGCAGAAACGCGAGTGGGTTCGCCACATAGTACCCAATCGCTCTCTGCAACAGTCTCCTGCTAAAGTCCACCTCGTCTTTCGCGGAAAAAAAGAAGGGAAAGTAGTTGTCTTCAAACTTATAGCCAGCTGCGCGTGCTATCGCGGCCCTTTCGTCCCTCGCGCCGTGATCCAGCTCTTGCAGGGTCCGGCCGGTATCCCGGTTCTGACATACGTATTCGCCAACATGAACTGCAATACCCGAAATTGTTGCAGTCGGCACGACCGTGTGCACAACTAGATAGTTGCGAACCATCCAAGGCAATGTCACGAGAGACATACCGAGGCTCAGCACCAATAATTCAATGACTATTATTCTTCGCCGTCGGCCAGGCTCGGGACGCAACAACAACCACACAAGCGCAAACATCGGAAACGCGATGAGACTGCTGCGAACGAGAGTTCCCAACCCCAAGACAATGCCAGCCCAGAAATAATCCAATCTCCGCTGACTGGCACGCGCCCGTACAATCAACCAAACGAACAGTACCAGACAAAAGGCGTATAGCGGCTCGAAAGCACCACGGGCCTCGTCGATTACCATTCCGGGATGTACGAAAAGCAAAACCATCGCTGCCATGCCGACCAATCGATCCTTCGTAAAGGCACGGACCACTATGATCAGCATCCATGCGGTGCCGGTCACCAGGAGCAGATTCAACAGCCGTGCTGCCACAAGGCTGTAGCCGAACAAAGAAAAGATTGCCGCGAGAAGAAATGGGTAGCCCGGTTCACGCATGAGCGTCTGAGCTGTTTCCGGTGAAAACCGGTATCCGTTTCCATTCACAAGATTGAGTGCAATCTTGTCGTAATCGTCGGCAAATCCGATGCCATAAGAGGTAGACAGCAGCGTGCTAATAGCGGGCAGTACTGCGAACAGGACGAGTGCATGCGCCGCAATCCCCACAATTAGCGCCAAGGCTTCTGGGCGATCTCGCCAATATTCCTTGAAACGGGTCATCTGACTGTGCAAGTAGTGGTTGGGGCCGCGAATCGGCTCATGCTGTTGCTGAATTTCCTAACCTGAGCAATTGGCAAATCATGAACCCAGCTACGCACGTCAATCATTGAAGCGTTCAAGAGTGGGAAACAAGCCATACACCACCGACTACAAGTAACGTACCGGCCAGCCGCACGAAACCCAACGGCTCCCCGAGCACCCACCAACCCAGCACCATCGTGAAAATGAATCCGATGCCGACAAAAGGATAGGCATAACTTACATCCACCCGTGCAAGGACCAGGAGCCAAAGTACGGCCCCCAGAGCATAAAGACCAAGGCCCGCGACAACCTGAAGGTTGGTCGCTATCGCCCATGCCGATTGAAGTGGATGGCCTTGATCGAGGGTTTGCTGTATGCCAGCACTCGACATACCGAGCTTGAGAAAAAGCTGCGCGAACGCCGACAGCGCCACGCTGCAGAGAATCAGCCCCAAGAATTTTATACTCACGACTCGGACCCCGATTGTTTAGATACGCCCGTTAACCTCAAGTAACGCGTCTATGCCCAAACAGCCGCCGCGACGACCACCACAACTGCGACCCCTACCCACCGGCTGATTCGGTCCTTGAGTGCAAAGACAATCGGGTCGTCGTGCATCTCGCCGCGGCCCGCCCTCTGCCACATGCGACTGATCCAGTACAGCAGAAGTGGACACAAAAGCCAGATCCTATCTGGATGCGCATAGTTGACGCGGACGTCATTGCTGTTTATGTACAGCGCCAACACAAGCACGGCGCAGTAGCCTGCGGCGGCGCCGAGACTCTGGACGGTCGCGATGTCCGTCACTTCGTAGCCGCGACCCTTGGCGGCATTCTTGCCGGCACCCATCAGATCAAGCAACTCAGAGTATCGTTTGACCATCGCCAAGCTCAGAAACAAGAACATGGAGAATGCCAGCAGCCAGAAGGAGGGGGCAATCGCCACTGCTGCGGCGCCGGCAATGATGCGCAGCGTGTAAAGGCCCGCGAGGACCAGTACGTCTACCATGAGCTTGCCCTTGAGCCACAGGGAATATCCAAGTGTCGAGATGTAGTAAACGGCAATCATGCTGAGAAACGCCACAGGCAGCACTGCCGCGATTCCAGCGGCCGCCGCCAGCAGCAACGGAATGAACACCACCCCAACTTTTACCGAAGCTGCACCCGATGCAAAAGGTCGATGGCGTTTACGGGCGTGAGCGCGATCCGCCGGCAGATCCAACAAATCGTTCAACATATATACGCTGGAAGCGCAAAGGCCAAAGGCAACAAATGCAAGTACAGCCTGCCCCAGCAGCACAAGGTTTCCCAATTCATGCGCGGCTGCGAGCGGCACAAACACCAGCAGATTCTTGATCCATTGATGTGGGCGCATGGCGCGCACATAGGCCACGAACCCCCCAGATTCATGATGAAATACATTTTCCACATTGCCAAACCTGGTCGCGGTCTGCTCAACGCCTGGCTCTGGATTCACAAGAATCGAACGCCGGGCGTGGGGAAAGATCTCGCAATCCGCGCGGGAGTTGCCGGCATAGTCGAAGCCACGGTCACCGAACCGTTTCACCAGCAACCGATGCTTTTCGGCTCCAGAACAATTGATCTGCCTGTTACTTGCCATGACCTCGTTGAAGATACCCAGATGCTCCGCGACCTGCTTCGCATACTTTTCATGCGACGCCGTTGTTAGCACCAGTTGCCGTCCTTGTCGGTGCTGGTCCTCAAGATACTCGAGGAATGCACGGTCATAAGGAAGACTCTGGGCGTGCAAGTCGGCCCGTTGTGCGATCTCGTGCTTGAGCCGAGCCTTACCCGCGATGAGCCAAAACGGGGCCAGGAATGCAACGAGCGCACTGCGCTTGAGGAGGGCAAACCAGGACTCAATTAAGAGGTCTGTTCTTACGAGCGTCCCATCAAGGTCCACGCAGAGAGGTACCTCTTTGTCGGTCACGTTTTGTCCGTACATCAATCGCACCCGTCGTTCTTCTGGCCCACTCTGCTCTGCGCTGGATCCACGTCGATCGCCCTGCAACCATCCTTCGCCAGACAACCCGCCGACGCTACCCCAATATGTCTATCACCCAGACTCCTGGTTTTCATCGTTCCCTACCTGAAGCATTGCGATCATCTGCCGCGACGTCCGGGCAGACGATTTCCGTGACCAGGACAGTCTTTCCCTGCACCGCGAAAGGCGCCACCGCCGTGACTGCGGGTATTTTGACATCAAACCTCCTTGAGACCCAACCGCAAGGCGGATCCACCTCGCCTTTGCGGAGCTGAATCCGGGGTGCCGGATTGGGAACCGCCACACCCAGGCTAATGACGTTGCCATGGTTACGGGCATGAAGGACATTGCCCTCCAGCCACACCTCACACGCTTCCGAGAAGTGCCAACGGCATTCTGCTTGGTGCTGACCCGTGCAGTCGAGGGTATCGGTAACGACGATCCGGCGACTTGCCCTCTCGAAAATAATCGAGCGTCGATGGCTTACTGGATCGCTCAATCGGCGATAGCCGTCGTGGCTGCCGACAAAGCGATCGGATTCGTGCCCCATTTCGAACAGTTCGCATGAGGCTTGCGCCTTGCGCAGCCACATGAAGTTTCCGCCGATTTCCGATTGGTCCTGGCCGTCGATGGTAATGGTGTTGTGCGCGGCAGTACCACGAAAATAGTCCCGCCACTTCTTGTCTGTGTGATAGGCATACGTGCCCGGATCGATCAGGAATTCACGGCCTCCGACAGAAAGTGTAAATCCGAGTGCGTCGGCGTGCCCGTGGGCCGCAATTGACAGGTACCCGAGCGGACCCGCATCGGCGATCAGACGGATTTCCCGCGCCGTTTCAAAGTCGCTTCCCAATATGTAGTACCCACCGTCGCGGAAGTCCCGGCGCACCGGCAGATTAGCCCCGCTGGCGGCAATGGCAGCGAACGCCGCTTCGCATTCACCTCCCAGCAGCCAACGGGTCTTGTCATCTAAGACACCGGCTTTGAATTTGAAATCGCCACGTCTAAAGAGCACCGAACCGGTGGCGAGCAGGGACCGAAAAGGACAGAACGCGGCCTCCTGTGACAGCCGGACTGCATAACCGTCGTCCGCATCACCGATCATCGGCACATTGCCCCCGACATCCATCACGGAAGCAATGTACTCCAGCATCGTCTCAATTCGCCGCCAGTATGATTGCGAGAACCCGTCGCCGTTTTCTTTTCCGGCGAGACCAGCCAGCAGCAGGAAATCCAGAACGAACTGTTGATACGATATAGCCTGTTCACGGTTCACCCCGTCCGGCGCATTCTGGAGCAATGCCTCCTGCTCGAGCCCGGCCTTGGCAATTTCTTGCCATTTCTCCGTGTCGCTCCAATATGGCCAAGTCACACAACCGACGAAGAGGCCACAGAGCTCTCCGATGAGATGGTTGTTGGCTGAGGAGAATCGCGAGAAGTGCCCGCAAATGAAGTGCATGTGTCGATAGATGGACTGTAGCCAGTTGTCGCGAAACTGTGCCCCCGCGGGTCCAGTAAACATTGGTGAGGCGACACCACCGGTCAACTGCCATACGATGCTCCAGTTAATCAGACGTATGGCGATCTCGAGGGAGCTAGTCCAATTAGTCCCTTTCAGGTACGGACACTGGTCGAACCACGATTGCAGTTGGTGGCGCAGGCCATCCAGGTAGCGTTGCTCACCACTCTGGTCGTATGCCTGTGCCAGAACGACAAGCTGGAGATGGCGATTCGGTTCCCAGAGATATTTGATGTCACCGACTACGGATTCATCTCGGTAGTTCAGCGTCTTTCCGAACGCCAATGGCGCTATGGTCCCGGTCTTCGGGTCCCTGTTCCAAACCGGCGGCAGTCCGCTGTCATATTCCAAGTTAAATATCTTCAGTTTTCCCGCCAGTATCTCCTCGGCAGCCTGAATGTAGAGATCCGGGGTAACGCGAGTGCACCGGCCCACAAAGCTCCGCACTGCCCGGGGGGGGGGATCGGTTGGAACCCGTGACGCATGTCCCAGCCCAAGGCTCTGTACCCGGGCCATGACCTTCTGGTGCACCCGATGCCCCACCTCGCCGAGCGACATGCAGCGTAACCGGTTCCAATACCAGCTGACGATGGAGAATCCGGAGTATCTGCTCATGGTTGTTCTTGTCCGATCTCGCATTCCGCATTTTCGGATTCTTGCCGCACCCGCCCGGAGCGCTCATCTCTTGGCGGAAAGTGAGTATATATTGTTAAAAGGTGCTCTCAATTTTTGGACCCTTTCCGGTTGTTCCCTGTCGTAGATGCCACTTGCGACGCATTGTCGACGCTAGAGCAAGCGTTCGCAATCACACACGATTACCCTGATCCAACCACTCACCATGGAGTCCCTGCCCGATATTCAACATGGCAGACCGTTGATCCGGCGTTTCGCGGCACGCATCGCCAGGTCTTTGTAATATTTTGGGTGTTCGCCATAATTACACGAAGGGTGGGTTTTAAGAGTGGCCAGTGGGTAGGCGCTGGAACATAGCGCACAACCCGCAAAAGAACGCAGTATCTGGCCGCGAAGGTTGTAGTTAACGACGGAACGTTGTTTGCATTCGACCACCCAGCATGACTGAGACCAGAAAATCGCATCTTACCACCTGCAACTCCCCGATACCCTGGCGTTTTTCAGCTAGCTATATCGCTACGCTTGGTGCGTCTTGCGGATTGCCACAAAGGTATGCGGCCGCCGCCAGCCATAATCCCATGCGACACAAATTCAGTGCACCTTGCCATTCAACGTTACGGCCTATAGACCAACTCATGATCCAGAGGCCGACAGGTGCATCTTCGATACCCAGGGACGTTGTGTCGAACTTTTTGCGCGCTCACTCTAGAATCCGGGCAGGAGTCACTATGAAACAGCTGTTCGCTTTTACCCTGTTGTTCATGGCCGCAACACCCTCTTTTGCTGCCGATGCCAATGGCTACACCGCTCAATACGAGTGCCGGGCCGGCGGTCTGAACTGCAACGTCGATGTGGCGACCTATGTCGCGCAAACCTGCGATCAGACCATCACAACCGCCACGACGCCCACGAACGACTGGTCAGCACTAGATCAGTCAAACAATGTCATTTGCCTCGATCCAGGGGATTATACTGCAAGAGGGAAACTTACTTTATCAACAAGTGGAACCTCCGGCACACGGAAGGTATTGCGGCTTTCCGGTTCCGAAACAACTCATCCTGTTGCACTTTCGTCGGGTAATCGCGCAACGATAGCGCAAATTGATCTTGGGGCAAATTACTGGGTACTGTATCGCCTTGCTATCGACGGCACCCGCGATTCATACGATGCCCTCAATATAAACGCGGTCGGCAACATCATCGATAAGATGTTGGTCGAGAACGTCTTTGCCAATGGGTCCAATCTCATCACCCTCCAGAATGACAACAACACTATACAGAACTCAGTCATACGCAAGGCGGGACCGTCCGGCGGAACCAGTGACATGCACTGCATCAATATCGGGCTGAGTACGAACGCTTATATCGTCAACAACGAGATATATGATTGTCAGGGAGACGGTATCCAGAGTTCACCAGGTGCGGAACTCACGAAAGGATTGATAATCGAGAACAATGACGTTTACCTGACAGCGGCATTCTATTCGGATGGGTCCGGAAATCACACGCCCAGTGGAAACTATGCGTGTGCGGAAAACGCCCTTGACCTGAAATCCGGTGGTTCGAGCTCAAATCCCGTCCGGGTCATTCACAATCGTGTATGGGGCCATCGGTGGACAGACGGGCATTGCGCAGACGGCTCAGGCGGGGAAGAAATTATCTTCCATTCTGGCGCGCCTCCGTATGACTACGATCAAGTTATGGATTAATTCAAAACAATATCATTTTCAATGGTACTTATGGAGTAGCCACCCCAAACGGAGGAAACGGTTCACCTCATAATTGGTCTGTTAACGGGAACATTTTCTACGATCTAAACCATTCTCCTTATGTATCAGTTGCCTATATCCAAGGGCATGCGGATTACTCCGAGGCATATCTCAATACGTTCATAGCAAACACAAAATGGATAGATTTCAATGGCGGCACAAATGACGTGATGTGCAATGTCGCCATTGATAGTAGCGGGTATCAAGGCACCCCTATAGGCGTAGACTACAGTGGTTACTACGGAACATCAGATTCCGGCGAGACGCACAAGCGCGGCAATTATGCGTTGAACACGCGGACGAATTCCCATGCGTATTCGCTTGGAGACGTCATCCGGACGAGCACAAGCCCGACCATGGACTGCACGGCAACCACGGATTCCGCTTGCTATCTCTACAAGGTGACAACAGCGGGAATGTCTGCCGGATCAGCGCCAAGCTACTGCACAGCTCCTGGCTGCACGACGATGGACGGTACGATGGTGGTTACGGCCATTCGTGGCCCATACACCTACTACCGGATGCTGCGGACCAAACCGACGCTGGCGGTCGTTCCATATGCCCGCCCGTATTCTGGGGCATCGGAAGCGTATTACTGCCCGAGCGATTTTGCGTCCCGCACCGGCATCGGCATTGACGATAGACAGCTATGACAGTCGTGTGGACGCGATTAGATGGCACACGACCCCATCTGGGACGGCATCTGACCCCCAGTGAGTTGGGTTGTTGCCGGTCTAGGTATCGGCATCATCACCAACTTCGAGCGAATCAGACACTGACCGTTAGCTTCAGCGCCGTGAGGGCGCGACAGCCTATGATATCGATTGCCGACCACGGCGGGCGCCACAAAGTCTGGCAACAAAGATTGCCGGCGTGCCCCAGCCCCTATACCCTCGCCGGCCTGACTAACGGCATGACTTATTACGTCGCGCTTACGTAACGCGGGAATACGACGAGGGATCATGGCTCTCTGGCGAGGTCTCCGGAGTGCCTAATACCTAAATATATCTCCATGCAATTCGACCAAAGCCGTGTTCGGAGTTCACTAGATGGCGCGTCCTATAGTCCCAAGAGCAATATGTCAAAGCACAAAGGTGGGGGTTCCTTGACGCGACCTCGCTTCTACCAAAAGCTGGGCTGCTCTATAACTCGGCGGGAATCGCCATCTGGTGTCACCGTCTCGGCGGCACAAGAAACCCTAGCAACGCTAGCCGCAGTCGATCCTGCTTACACGTCTGGTGCATTCACCGAGATTGGCGACGGCTAGTATCGGCTCGATCTGCCGGATGCCGCCGTCGCTTCGGGTGTGGATGACCTACAGATCGACGGCACCGTGACGGGCGGCATGATCCAAAGCAGCCCGCTGATCCGCTCAATTTCACGCAGAGGGTAGGATGTCACCACGCCCTGCGCCACGACCTTGTCAAATATCGAGCATGACAAGATCGCTTCGACACAGGTAGTCGCGTCCGATGTGGCCGCACACTTCAGACATGTCAATAAGGAGAAGAACCGTCCCTTCTCGTCACTCTTCGCGGTTCATGGTAACGCGGGGATCGTCTGGCCGACAGTTGTTGAACTTTGAGACGTGCCGCCGAGAATGCTCGAAATTCCAAACTGAGCCGCGTTGTTCATACCACCGCTCACGTGAGAATAATCACCAGATGCCGCGTTTTGTACTCCGCCGCAGATACTGGCCCCTGCGCGCGCAGTTGCAGCGTTCCTTTCCCCTCCGTTGACGCTGGAACCTGCTCCGTCCGCATAGTTTAGCAAGCCACCGGTGATGCTGGACCATGTGCCTTGGGCAAGGCCCCTCTGTCCGCCACTAACGCTGGCCGCTTCACCGCCTGCGTGGTTCTGATGGCCACCCGTGACCGTCGCCCACGCGCGGTTACTGGTATTGCGATGGCCAAATACCACGCCACTATATTGGGAGTAATTGTGCTCATCACCTACGATGAGATAGTGCGAGCCGTTCTTGTGATTCGTGGCCATAACCCCACCCGCAGCGGTGCACAATTGTGAATTGTAGTTTATGTCGTTGGCCCACGTCACGGTACCGCCGATTGAGCACTCCTGGAAAGCCGGACTCACCGGGGATCGCTCCTTATCGTAGCCGATGATTAGGTTGCCAAGGCCGTTGATACTGTCAGTTCGGCCCAGCCCATTGACGATTTGCACATTGACCCCCGAGAACACGACTTTAGGTGTCCCCGCAGTTTGCACTGTGACATAGGGATCGATCGCCATTGCGTTACTGTTTTGTAGGGTTGCGAGGCGGTTCTCCATCTGAGAAAGCTTTGCTTCAAGCACGTTGACCCGGTTAATGAGCGATCTACAAATTAGAGCGCAGAACGGCATGATCATTTCCTCCGATTGGTTACACTGATTTCGTCCCAGTTACTACGGACTGACGCGATCTGGATCTCTCCAAATCGTCACCACGGTACCTTGACACTTCAGGCTAGAATAAGGGACAGGTCAACAAGCCGCAAAATCGCGAAAGATCATTGAGGCCTAATTACGTAGACCCGCAACTTCCCTTATATACGATATCAATGTCATGCGCGAGGCGCTCGATTCCAAATTCCTCCTGCGCTCTCTTTAGGCATTCGCCTGACATGCGATGAAACGCGTCTCCATCGCTTGCGAGCCTCTCGATTGCCTTTCCGAGCATCACTGGCTGTCCTGGGTCCACGAACAGAGCATGCACACCCTCTTCAAGTATTTCTGGTATCGCGCCGACCCTTGTCGTTATCAATGGGGTGCCTGACGCTAGACTTTCAAGCACAGCATAGGGAAGACCTTCATGATACGAGGGAAGAACAAAAATATCTGCATCCTTCCACACCGCCATCTTCTGTGCACCTCTAACGGCCCCGATCATTTGCACTTCCGATTGAACGCCCAGTTCAAGGATACGCGATCTTATAAGATCCTCGTGTGGTCCACTTCCGGCTATCACGACTGATACATCGGTCCGGCCTCTGGACTTCAGCAGGGACACGGCTTCCAATAAGTCAAGCACACCCTTATCGCGATGCAGTCTGCCAACATAGATGATCCTTCTTTGTGTTCCCTGATATTGCTTAGCTGCTTGACGTCCGTATTGACCGATGTTGACGGCATTCCTAATCACCACGACCTTCTTGTCTTTTCCCAACGTTGCTACAAATCTCCTACGTTCCTTCTCAGACAACACGACTACTACGTTCGGCAAAGTCATGGCACGGACTGCGATACGCCTAGCTACACGACTCAGTGCAAACAGAAACTTGCCTAGCGTGCCGCCGTGTACTTGATAGACAACACTGCATCGGCAGACTTTAGCGACCACCAAATAGGCTACATCGCGCCAAAAAGCCTTTTGATTCAGTGAAGTGTTAATGTGAACGATGTGTGGTCGCACAGAGGCGATCCGAAACGCAAGACAAATTGGGCTTGCGATAGTCCGCAAGATGCGTTCGGCGGTGGTTTCATGTCTGCCCTCACTCCCGATCTGGAAATGCACAAATGCCATGTCCAACAGAGACGAGGCTGCCATCAATTGTCTGGCGTGCTCGGAGACGCCGCTGATTGCCTCCAAGGCGGGTGCAAGGACGAGGATTGTCAGATGACAGCTTCGTCGACTAGCGCTGCTCACGGTACCTCTACACGCAATGCAAATAGAAGGAGTTGTTCAGTTTCCTTTCCCCGCCACGCCATAATGCCGACTGCGCCACATCTATGGACAGGCCAGACGCCGTCGACGATGTTCGAGCTGTGGCCCAGGCGCACACTAGTGAAAGTCGACTTCTGACATCAGTTTCTCAAGTGCCTACCGCACTGCTCGACCGACCACCACCGTTTAGGGGCTTTGAATGTCTCAACTCGATTAACGCCAAAACCATATAGTATGTTTGACAAACCGCAATCCTGTAGACATAACTATTACTTACCGCCATCATAAAGTTCACGGCGACAAACATCGCTAAGAAAAAATACCTCTCTTGTCCCCGCAGCTTGAGAATTGCCCTTAAGATCAGAAACTGTAAAAGTACAAAGAGCGTCAAACCTACAATCCCGGTTTGCATTGGAAGGTCCAGCCAGTCGTTGTGACTATCAAGCACATCGGTTCGTGTTCCCGTTGGGTCTTTGTTGCCGATTCCTGCACCTGCCAACTTCTGATCGATAGGAAACTCCGCAAACACTTTGATTTGATGGGCCCATATGCCTTGTCGACCTGATCCCAGTTCCCCCGCGTCAATTCGTCCTTCCTCGTATAGCACCACATCTGGAAGTAGCGCAGGCAACCATCGCGGGAGGAGCGCAAGTCCAATGATTGCTACGGCCGCTGCGCCTAGTATTAGCAACTTCCTATTGATGTGATAGAAATACAGTATAAAAAAAATCGCGAACCCCAGAATTGCTGATCGAACCTGGCTCATATAAAGGCAATACAAAGCGAGGCCACCGAGCACTGAAAGGATTATCTTCTCGCCGGATCCCAACTCTCGTGTCCTCGTTCCGAAATCTAGTCTGGCAGTGCCACGATACAAGATGAGCAAGAAAAGAAAGAAAGTCATGCTGTGCCCTAGATTGTGAGCACCATCATACGCGCCTTGATAGCGCGCAATGCCAGTCCAATAGCTGACGTATGCCACGCCCTTCCCTGCGGCGATCAAGGCGGCACTTAGTACGACTGGTACAGAGAATCCAACGATCATCCAGGACAACAATCGCCTATACTCATCCCGGTCTTTGACGATGTTCTTGGTGACTGTGTATGTTAACAATGGGACCAACAGCCTTGCCATGTCAGCAAGGCGTGCGACATCGAAATAGGCTACATAACCCGCAAGACACCATGTTGAAAAGCCGACTATCGTGAGGTCGATTGCGCTAAAGGAGGTCTGTTTGCGGAGTGCGCTGTTTGCAAAGAATGCTCCGCACAAGACTACAAAGAGCAAGACAGCCGCAATCTCTGTGAAAGCCCCGCTAAGAATGTACGCACCAGACGCTATCGGCCTGAATAGTGCTGCAGTGCCCAATAGAAACAGTTCCATGGGACTCCCTTTACTGCTTCCGCAATACTGGATTGTTCGCGTGCTACGAATCAGCCACTCTGACTCAATACTACAGCGTGGTAATCATTCATGTTGATATCACGACAACACCTTTGAGTATCGAAACACAATTTTACGCCTCTCCGTTTCGCAACAACCCGATTGCCAGTCAGCGAGACATCGACTTTGATCAGTGGACTTTCCGCCTGCAGTGGCCGTAACGCACGCACGCGGCAGTATCCGGAGCGTACCTGATACGGATGGACGCGTCGTGCCGTTTCGGTAGCAGTAAGTGGCATCGCCAATTCTTGCCAAGATGCGAACGCGACATACGCTCGCCCGAAGGCGGGTTATCAAAAACACGATGGTCACCCTGCAAAGGACGTCCTCAGCAATCCCGAATCTTCAGACCACCGTGGCCAACCAACTGCCAGGTACCGGTGCAACAAAGCAACGCTGATCTGCGCCGCGACAATTGATTTCTTTTTTGATCCTTATGGTCTTCTCGGAAACCACGGAATCCGGGATGTCGAGACGTTAAGTCTGTTATGGTACCGACGATATTGGGAAGGCCGCCTACACTGAGCTGGCCACCGTGATTATGAGTGTCGTAACCCTCTTGCGTTAACCGCACATTGGGTAATTGTTGAAACGACGTGCACATTGTGGACAACCTAATGCCGCTTACAACAAGGGACGGGCCGGCCCGGTTAATCCAATCCTGCTTAATCTATCCGGAGTTAGTGCTTCTCCGCAATAACAACTGTGATCATCGTTCCAACAATACCCTTCATGAAGGGTCTGAATATCCACGACAACCTCTTGATCGCGTCACCAGCTGTCCTCGGGAGTATTGGCGTCACATCATAGAATAGCGTTCTTTCTATTCGAAAACCATTTTCATCTAATATTTTTCCTATCTCCCAATAGGTCAACGGTCGTATATGACCGCTACCATGGTAGTCTCTATCGTCGAACATTGTGAACCGTCCGGTAAAGAAGAACTTCAGCCTTGAGTACAGACCGGACGCATTCGGAGTAGACAGAATGAATTTGCCGCCATCTTTCAAGAGTTTTCGGCTTTCCCGAAGAACATGTCTCGGGTTTTCCACATGTTCCAGCACCTCCAAACACGTTATCGCATCGAACTGTGATGAGCCGAACTTACTCGAGAATTGTTCGTTAAGGTTTGCCTCGACACACGGTACCATGCATGTCTTCGAACTTACGTCGCATGCCGTGACGTCGTATTCGTTTTCTTTGAGCCGAAGTGCCCAAGCACCCGCACCGGAACCAAGATCCAACACTCTTGCCCCTTTCGTAACAACTCCAGCGAAAGCATCGAACATATAGCGATGCAGTCCTGGCGCAGTCTTTTCCGGCACCCCATGAAACGCTGTATCCGCTACTGAACTCCCGCGCAAACTAAACCAATCGGCCATTTCGTTCTCCTCTTTAGGATAGTGTATCGCACTTCAAAGAAGCCAGAATTGCGAATCGGCAATAGCTTCTTTTTTTCCGCCTTCTCTGGTCGTGCCGTGACTGTATTGCCCGCCCGACTTGTTCCGCCCACTAGTTGCTAGTAACTCGCCCTCTGGGATGGGTTGTTCTCGCTCTCCGCCTGAAGTCCAACGGTGCAAGATTCGCGAGGTGCGAGTGCGGCCGGATCCCCAGCACTAGCAGTGGAAGTATTCGATCAGAATCTTCGCAAAACAAATGTTGGCAGCTGTCAGTAGTTATTGGCCGTTGGCGCCCGCAAGGCGAAATGATGGGATCTGGACGCAGTCAGCCGCTCCCAAACTGTTCGCGGGCGCATACGTCCCTGGGGACATATCACACTGCGGGCCGCACACATGGCAAAGGCCCGCCGCGCTTCCTACATGACAACCTCTTTGAGCACCGCTCTCATTCTTTTCAACCACACCTCTCGCCCATACTCCCGTTCAACGACTTTGAACGCGTTCTCTCCTAGCAGCGATCGCTTCGTACGATCTTCCACGAGTTCCAACAGGCGCGTGGCAAACAGTTCGGTATCCGCCTCGTCAATCAAGAACCCTGTCTCTTGATCCCTTATAATCTCGGCCGGGCCGCCACTCGCAAACGCGACCGTCGGCAGACGGTGCTTCATCCCCTCTAGAATCGCATACCCAAACGCATCGTTGTACCCAGTGAACATGCATATATCAGAGACTGAATAGTACTCGTCCACGTTATTGACATGACCAGGAAGAACGAAGCAATCATGCGCGTCGAGCTCTCCTATTTGCCTCACCACAGACTCTCGCTCATCACCCTCCCCCAGAAAGACAAAAACGATGTCCTTGCGCCGACTCAGCACCTTCTTGCATACCGTGATGGCGAGAGCGTGTCTTTTCTGTGGCGTAAACGCGGCAACCATTGAGACAATAGTACGTCTAAGTGGTATACCCAGCCTTTCCTTTAGGCACAGTTGCTGCTTCTCCACAACCCGCGAAGTTTCGAACCGAATGGAGTTTGGGACCGTGAATATCTTGCTTTGTTTCGGCAAGCTACGCGTAATAAAATTTGATACGGAGATAAAGTAGTCGACAAAAAGCCGGTAAAACACCCATTTTGCCAAACTAAAGCGCGTACCCATCGAATGCCAGTGTTCGTTCCAAATTGTCACCTTACCAAACGCTCTCCCAAAGAGGACCGCCCAAAAACGCTCGAAACCGAAGTGCGTATATACGGCATCAACTTTGTATTCCCGAAAGATGCGACGAAACGTCGCAAAGTTCGCGAAGAGATTGAATTTTGAGATATTGGCGACAATGAATGGGATACCGCTCTTTCTGAGATGGCTGACATAGAGCGGCTCTCTCAGCATTGCTTGACTGTTCGGATTGAGGCATCGAGTGTACCTGTGGGATATCGTCGGTACTACCCATAGGAACTGAATCGCACTAGTTGGGTCACTACATAGCTCGACGAAGGAAGCCTCGATCTCGCTATAGGTGTCCGCCACAAAACCCGGAACCAAAAGAATCGTCCTCTTCGCACTCATTGCGCCCCAATTTTGATTCGTACCGCGAGCCTTGCCGCTCGACTGTCCCACCAGCTGAGCCGCTCGACTGTCCCACCAGCTGAACTGAATTCGGATGCGACAAAAGGCAATAGGCTCTAGCCTTCTCCAATTTAACCGCTCACACGAGAATCGCGGCGCTGGTTCCCCACACAATGTTCCGACAAGTCTTCAAACCATTGACCGATCTGATGACTTGTTACCCGCGGCACTGCCGCGCCTCGTTAACCGGATCCCCTAGCGCATCTGCAACTTCACGCACTTGTATTCATGGTTCCGGCGCGTACAAACCCAAGCCAGTAGCCCCACAGCTTGCAGGCCATGACTCTCGCGACTGAAACAACGCCGCAGCGCTTTACCGCGTAACTGATATATTGAAGTTTTGAACCTCTCTTCCCGAGGTAAGAAAGAAGCACATGTGCATAGTAGTATTTATATAATGCTTCACCGAAAAAACCTCGGTGTTTCTTGAGCACTGCCGCGCGCTTTTCCAGTTCCGCACCTGTTCGGTATCTAGCGTCGTTCGTTATTCTCTGGTGCTCACCGTCGCTGTACAAGACAAGCGGCTCCTGCACGTATCCAATCGAATAACGCTGCGCCAGACGGATACACATATCCCAATCCTCGCCCCATTTGAGCTCCTCGTCAAACCGCAGATCTCTTACGACGCTTGCCTTTACAAGAAGTCCGGAGGGATCAAACGGGTTACCCCGCCGCAGGTCATCTACCGTCACAGTTGTGCTACCGTGTATCTTTCGGTGCGAACCGTTGACGAGCGCGCCGCAGAGAACGGCGTCATGGCTCTTGATTGCCTCTAGCTGCCTCGCCAACTTGTCTGATTTCCATTCGTCATCGTCATCCAAGAATGCGATATACCGGCCCTTCGCCACGCATATTCCAGTATTCCGACCCGCAGCAGCGAGTCCCCTATTTCGCTCGTGGCGTATGTAGCGAACTCGATTGTCAGACACCTTACGGACTGACTCTGCCGTATTGTCCGGCGAGGCATCATCAACAACAATCACCTCTAGGTCCGTATGTGTCTGATTCAGAACACTCTGAATCGCACGCGCAACTAGGTCCGGTCGCCGATATGTCGGAATGACTACGCTTACTGCCGGGTTTGATTCCGTTGAGCTGTCACCCATCACTGATATTCCTATACCTATTCCTATTCCTATATCACTTCGGCAACTCGCGGGAAGAGCCTCCTTAGGAGTGCCCATGCGACTGCTCCTACCCCGCACTTCTTCACGGCGTATAGAAGTTGGTGCATCTTGTGCTCGCGATGCTTGATCCCATAAACAAGGTTACGGCCAAGGTGGCGCTTAAACCAACGCGGGCCAAAAAACTCTCGATGCTTCCTCAGCATGAGTAACCGATTCTCTAGATCTTCCGGGGGGGTGTCCAAGAGCTTGTTACTGATCCGACTATGCATACCTTCGTTGTATCGTAAAAGCGGCTTGTCTATATAGGCTATCGTGCATCGATGCGCCAGTCGGATGAACACATCCCAATCCTGATAACACGGTAACGTCTCGTCAAACAGCACGTCCTTCATTAGCGCTGCGCGTGCCATCAGTATGCCCGTACCGCCCGCAGTGAACCGCCCCCTGCGCAAATCCTCCAGATCGGCCGTCGACTTTTTTCGGTACGCCTCACCCCTCCCTCTGAGCTCATTCGAAGTGCAGAGTACCACATCATAGCGCTGCAGTGACCCGAGCTGTTCCTCAGTCTTCTGCGGCTCCCACTCGTCGTCATCGTCCAAAAAAGCGATGAACTCTCCTGTAGCCGCGCGTATGCCCGTATTCCTCGCTGCGGAACCGCCACGGCTACTTTCGTGTCGGATGTATTGAATGCGAGGGTCACCAAAATCGGTCACCACCTCGTATAGGTTATCCTTGGAGGCATCGTCCACGACAATGATTTCTAGATTTCCATACGTCTGATCCAGCACACTCCTTATTGCCCGTCGAAGCAACTCCGCACGATTGTGCGTCGGAATAACTACACTGACCACGGGGCCCCCGCGACAAGCTACCACTTCATTACCCTCCGTCATTGTCACGACCTTTCTGTGCCAATGTAATCCTATGCTGCATTTTCGGCGCGTTGGTTCTGGAAATCCGCCTTCGCACGAGTATAACGCGCCGCATATGGGCATAACCGTAAGCGCTGCGAGCCCGGATCGACTCAACAATGCCCCAAAGTCCACTCGCCTTGACAATGAGCTCGTTTACATCGGCCTTGTCGTTGAGCCGCACGCGCTTCAAGCGGAATAAATCAGTCTGAGACGTATTGTAACCGCCGTCTATGGTCAGTGCACACGCATAGCCGGCTCGTTTTGCAAACTCCAACTCCCGCTCGCTGTAGTCGCCGTTGGGGTATGCCAGCGCGAAGACGCGGAGCCCATAATCGCGCTCCAGGTCCAATTTGCAGCCCGCGATCTCGTCCCAGGCCCTTTTGTCCGTACACTGCGGAAGGATCGGGTGGAGCCGGCTGTGCGCCTGGAAATCCACAGCGGCGCGTAGGTCGTTGATCTCTGCACGGGAGAGAGACTGACGTTCGGGATACTCGTTCACTTCATTGAATCCGCAGTCCGCCAGCTGCGCCAGCCGCGCTTCATCCGGCACCAGCTTCAGAGAATGCACCATGTTGTGATCCACGCAGGCTTTCCACCAGTAATGGCGCTGCGTACCTATTATGCCGCTACAGAGAAAGATGGTCACCGGCACTTGGTGCTTTTTAAGCACGGGTAGCAAGCCATAGTTTCCCTTGTGGCCATCGTCGAAGGTGATCACGAGCGCCTTCTTGGGAAGCGCCGCCACCGTGCGGCTACGCCGCGCGTTAACGTATGCGCTCAGTGGAATGATGTTGTAGAGGTGCTGAAGTTTCCGGATGTGCAGATCGGCGATCTTCGGCTCCGGGTCATGGTAGCAGAGTATTGTCACCCGGTTCCGCTGCACGAACTCCCGCAACAGGAACGGAACGCCTGTCCATCGAAGAATCAAAAACGCGAGTCTCCGCATCACTTCAAACTACAACTGCCTGGCTGTCGAGCCACAAACCAAGGGTCAACAGGTTCCAAGTCTCGTAGTTCCGGGCATGCTGCTGTTCCGGGCGCAAACCGGGCAACAGTTCACGTAACCTCGAGCCATCTGCAAAAACCCGCTGCAAAAGCGTCTTGATCTCCGGAAACCCCAGCCACGCCTGGAACGGGGCGGCAAAGCCCTGCTTTCCGCGCGTGTGTAACGAAGGTGGCCAGTACTGCTTAAGCGCGCGCTTGAACAGCACCTTGGTCTCCCCGTCGTTAACCTTTAGCGTCGACGGCAGCGA
>Ga0153916_10000493_pt1 | contig 26497 bp, 39 predicted proteins | sample Opewatmetagenome_FD_109642 | JGI IMG/M metagenome (GOLD analysis project Ga0153916, IMG submission 109642) | Freshwater wetland microbial communities from Ohio, USA - Open water 3 Core 3 Depth 4 metaG | ecosystem: Environmental > Aquatic > Freshwater > Wetlands | place: USA: Ohio, Lake Erie...
CTGAGGAGCGATATTCTGGGCAACGAGATTTAGAGTGGTATAATCGTCTTGTGAAAAGTCTTAAATTGGAAAAGATTCTTACGGTTAAGTATTAGAAGGGACATATGTCATGTCCCTACACAACATTTTTTTAGCTTAAACTAAGATAAATATAATAATTGGTATTTGTTTAGCTGACTGACTTTCTTTTAAATAAACCGAAAAATCCATGCAGAAGCTGAAGTAGGTCCAATGTGGGGAGAAGGCCATATTGTTTTACGCATACAGGAATTACTAGCAGCAGATAATGAAATAACATTTGAGGATATGATAGATATCTGTCGCAACGTAGCTTATCATAATGCATATGGAACATACTTCAAGCCATTCTTGCTTGATGCCATATACGCTGTTGGTGGTATTTCACCACAAGTTATTACAGCTATTGAGGATTGGAACTGTTATTTTAATGATAAAAATGAGGATGGATTTTATGATGATCCAGGTTTAACAATATTTAACACATGGTATGATGAAATTTTCACTGTTATATTAGAGGACGAACTTATTGAAGATGTAAAGGATTATACCCACAGTTTGCTGCTTCATCTGTTTCAGGGAGAAGACTCGAAGTTAAATCTTAGATATAAAAAATATTTGGATGGAGTTTCTAGAGATACAGCAATTATTACTGCATTGGAAAATACACTTACGTTATTGGAAGATGAGTTTGGTACTGATAACATTTCGCAATGGCTTACACCCGTAGAAATGGATGATTTTTCAGAAATTGGTGCATTGTCTTCACCTGAAATGCCTTATATGAACCGGGGAACCTATAATCAAATTGCTGAAATGCCACAATACAGTATAAACTCATCATATTCTACAATTGCATATAATGTATTACCTCCAGGTCAAAGTGGTTTTGTTGATAATCTTGGTCAGCCGAATATTCATGCTTATGACCAGCTTGATCTCTATATAAATTGGCAATTCAAACCCATGCTATTTATTCTTGACAATATCGATAATTGATATAAATAATTTTTAAGAAGAAGTTTATAAACATCTATTTGTTATATAATTTTAATTTGAGGAGGAAAAAATGGCAGATTTAACTATATCGACAATAATTGTATTTTTAGTAAGCTTAGTTATATCGGCAATTATTATCTATGTAGTAACGAAAATATTTGGCGAAAAGGAAGGTTTCGGCACTGCCTTGTTGGCTGCCTTTATCGGAGCAATAATATATGCAGCTATCTACTATTTCCTTCGCCCTGAATTAGGATGGTTAGCATCCCTAATCGGGGGAATAGCCTGGCTTATTGCTCTTAGGGCTTTGTATAGCATAGGCTGGTTGAAAGCGCTAGTTATAGCTATTATAGTATGGATTATCGCAGCTGTTGTCAGCTTCGTCCTACCAACTGTTGTGGGGCCGTTATAAGGATTAATTCAATTAAGGGGTATTTATTTTATTTTAGATCACTAAAATTGTCATTATATTATTAATTAATTAACATCTATTAAGAAGAAGTTTATAGTTAACTATTTGCCTCCTGGCTAGGCCACAAGTCCAATTCAGAATAATTATAAAAATGAAAATTATTAATATCTTTTTTTTCCAAAACATTTTAGAGTCTGGATATTCGATTTTTTGAATACCACCAAAGAGACACAGAGCATAGTATGCTAAACACCACAAAACAACCTACGGTTAGATAGAGAAACGGTGACGGAGTAGATGGTTGAGGAGACATTAACAGACCTGGTTCAGGATCGGGCGTTTGCTGTTGAATAAAATTCACTAAGGCAATAATTCCAAAAAAGAAAATAAAAAAGGTGAAACTAAACAATAATACAATATGAGTATTTTCAGGATGAAGTAAACTCTCACCCTTCCAAGATAATTTATAGTACACCCATTTATGTCCTTCACGTTCAATACGTATGATAAACCCGGCTTCAGTAAGTTTACTCAGATGTTCATGTAAGGTCACTTTATTAAGATTAGTGGCACAGCATATATCCGTTAAATTCATTTTTTTTCCATCAAGCGTCCGTAAAATATCCAATCGTATCTCTGAGGCAAGCGCCTTAAATGATTGAATATCTAAACTTACCTTTGTCATGGTGTACCTCAAATTATATTTTATCTATTGAGAATATAAAAGATATCTGTTTTTGTTTGGTTTTTTACTAACATTTTCGGGCTATATATAAACTTTGAGGGACATAGTGGGTATAGAGGTGTTTAGAATATGAATAAAACCAAAAAAAATTGTATACTCGCATTAGTAGGCCTTTTTGTGTTTATGATGACGGCAGTATCCGTTAGTGCAAATGAAGAGGACGAACCTGGCATATTAGATAGAGTTGACATAGATATCGATGCATTTGCTGTAAATGAGATAGACGATTCTACTACAACAGATGAGGAGCCAAATTTAATAGCCCCAAACCCTGACGCCGATGAAGAACCATTAATCATCGCTCCAGGAGACTCAATGGAAAATGATGATGCATTATCTGGAGACAATGGCTTTACTACAGGTCTCATCATCGCAATAGGAATATCAGGGGTTGCTAGCCTCGCTACAGCATTAATTATCTTCAAAAAGAAGAACTAATGCCTTTTTTTTCTTCCATGACAGAGTTATCATAGAAGAAAAAATAGAAACTAAAGGGTCTAGTTTTGGGGATGATAGGAAAAAATATGATGATTAGTTAAACTAAAAATCATTTCTTTTCTACCAGACTAGACCCTTATATATTTTATATATTTACTAGGATAAATATTTTTCCATGTTAAAATAATAAGTTGAAAGAAAAAAATATTTAATTATTTTGTCGTAATGTCTTCCTTAATCATCTATATGATTTCTGCCTTTTCTTTCTTGCTCCTCTTCCAAGAGGTTTTTTAGGCTCTTTTCTTCTTGAATCACTAACAAGAAGGCTTCTATCATGATCTAAAAAAGCAATTTTTAAACTTGGGTCTCCAGTAAATTCCAGTATTCCAGTAGCAATAGCTGTTCTAACTGCACTAGCCTGGCTCATAACCCCTCCTCCAGAAACTGTTACATCCACATTTATTTTGCTCATGTGTTCATCTGCAATTCTTATCGGTTCTAATATTTTCCATTTAGCAATACTCGGCTCGTATAGTTCAACAGGTATTTTGTTGATTCTAATAATGCCTGTTCCTTTTTGAACAGTTGCTCTTGCAACAGCAGTTTTTCTTTTACCGCAGGTGTTTATAACCTTTTTTACCATTAAATATTCGCTCCTAGGAATTTAGATAGTTCTCCAATTGTCATGTAATCAACAGGCTGTTTTTTTGCCTCTTTCACTGTTTCAAATTTTTTACCTTCGAACTCTTTTGGTATTCCAATATAGCACTTTAATCTTTTTAAAGCAGCTCTACCATGAGACGTTTGGTATGGTATCATGCCTCTGATTGTTCGTTTCACTATCCTATCAGGCATCCGCGGGAAAAACGGTCCTTTCCGGTATGTACCCACCTCTCGTTCATGTTTGAAACTTTCCTTTAACATATTTTTCTTTCCAGTGACAATTGCTTTTTCAGTGTTAACGACAACGATTTCTTCTCCATTTAAAAGTCGTTTTGCTACTGCTGTGCAAAATCGTCCCAGTATCGCATCTTCTGCATCGATGATTGCTACCATATCTATCCCAATATTCGAATATCTTTACCTTTTGGATTATGCTTCATTAATTCTTCAATTGACATGTGTTTGCTGCCTGCTTTCTTTATTTTTTCCTGAGCTTTATCAGAAAATGACCAAGCTGCTATTGAAATTTTTTTTGTTAATTCTCCATTAGATAGTACCTTACCAGGAATTAGTGCTGTTTCTTTTTCACCTACATATCTATTGATTTTATCTAAATTCACCACAGGCCAGTTACTGGATGATTTCTCTAGTCTTATTGCTATATCTTTCCAGATCTGTGCTTTATTTTCATTTGCATGTTTTTTTAATTCATGTATCAATGTTATTAAAGTTGGATTTGTTTTTGTTGTTTTCTTTGGCATTTCTTATTTCTCCAGATACGTGAAATTTAGTGTAATAGGGGAGTATTTATAAGATTTGTGGGAGAAATAATTAAAAACAAATTGTAATTATGGCCAGTCAATGAAAAAGATAATTTCTGTTTGTGGAAGCGATTTAGATGATGAGCAATTATCTGATTATGCTTTAAAAGTAGCGGAGGAAATCGGTAGACTTGCTGCTATGAATGGTTTTGTTCTTTTATGCGGTGGTCACGGTGGTATTATGGAGGCTGCTTGTAGAGGTGCTAAAGAAGAAAATGGTTTAACCATTGGGATATTACCTTATTCTAAGGAGGAAGCAAACAATTATATTGATATTGCAATACCAACAACTATTGGAAATATTAGAAATTTTTTAGTTGCAAACTCAGGTGATGTTGTTATTGCTATTGGTGGTAGATGGGGGACTCTTAATGAGATATCTTTTAGTATGATTTACAAAAAACCACTTATTCTTATTAAAGGAACTGGTGGTTGTGTTGATGAAATAATAAAAGGATGTATTATGCAAAATATAGAATCAGAGTATTATGTTGTAAATTCTGCAGAAGAAGCAATTAATAAGGCTGTTGAGATATTGAGTAAATAGGTAAAATTAATATTTCAATTTTTTATTTCAAGAAATGGGTTTAACATGAGAGAATATAAAATCAAAAGAGGACATAACTCTGATGTCGAGGCGCTTGTAACCAAACATTTTGGTGCAAAAGGAGATATCTATAAAGGTATTCAGTTTGAGGTTGAAGGTATCGGTAAAGTAGATATGAAACAAGATAAAGATTCTCTTTTTATTAACATAGAGCCACCAAAAAAGGTTTGTGGTGATTACAGTATAATAAAAAAATGGAATACATTTTTATTTGAAGCAACTGGTAAAGATGCAAAGGAAAGAAAAAAAGAATTCGGTAAAATATAATATTTTTATTTTTTTACTTTTTCCCAATCTTTTAAGAAATTTTTTATCCCTATATCTGTTAATGAATGTTTAACCATTTTTCTAATAACTTCTGGTGGAACTGTTGCAATATCCGCACCTATTCTAGCTGCTTGTATAACATGAATAGGATGTCTTATACTAGCAACAATAACCTCTGTTTCTATATCATAATTACAAAATATTTCCATGATTTCTTCGACTACCTGCATTCCCTCTTGTCCTATATCATCCAGTCTTCCTATGAACGGGCTTACAAATGCTGCACCCGCTTTTGCTGCAAGTAACGCTTGATTAGCTGAAAAAACAAGTGTTACATTTGTTTTTATTCCTTCGTTTGATAATTTTTTAACAGCCTTTAGTCCTTCTGGTGTCATTGGTATTTTTATTGCTATATTTTTTCTATATTTTACAGAAACTTTTTCAACAAGGGCTTTTGCTTCTTTTACCATTTCATCTGCTTTTTCACTTATTACTTCTAGGCTTATTGGTCCGTCAACTATCTTGAATATCTCCTCTATTATTTCATTAAATGATCGTCCAGTTTTAGCAACAAGAGTCGGATTTGTTGTTACTCCATCTATAATTCCCCATGATGCAAGCTCACTAATTTCGTTTAAATCAGCTGTGTCAACAAATATTTTCATAAAGCCTCGCTCCAGCCATCGATATTGTTTTTTTGTTCATAACTTTTTGGTTTTAAATAATAGATTAAAATTATCTTTTTAACAGATATAAACATGTTTGGATATATTTAGAAAAATCAAAACATATATATATTCAAGTATACATTATAGGCACGTGGTGGATGGGATATGCCTCTAACTAGAAAAGCCCGAGTAGTGGGTAGTAGCCTGGTACTGACTATACCAAGTCAACTAGCTAAAGCCCATGACATTAACGATGGAGATGAAATAGAGATAATCCCTATGGGGATCGGAGAGTTCAAAATAAGGAAATTAAAAAAATAATTGCGCCTCTTATTCTCTATCATACAATAAAATAAGCACTCACTAGCATTTGGTTTTATAAAGCTAAACTGTATTGCAGTTTTTGATAAAATGGTAATAATAGCGCCCTCTATTCTATCAGCTGATTTTTCAAAACTTGGTGAAGAAATACTTGCAGTTGAAAAAGCACGAGCAGATTGGTTACACATAGATGTAATGGATGGACATTTCGTACAAAATATTACAATAGGTCCCATTGTAGTTTCCAAAATCAGAAAAATATCAAAAATTTTTTTCGATGTTCATCTAATGATAGAAAATCCAGAAGTATATGTTGAACAATTTGCAAAAGCTGGGGCAGATTTAATAACAGTTCATGCAGAAGCATGTGACAATTTAAAATTTCTTATAAAAAAAATAAAAGAATTAAATTGTAAAGCTGGTGTTTCTATTAATCCAAATACTTCTGTTGATAAAATAAAAGAAATCATTCCAGATGTAGATCTAGTTCTTATCATGTCTGTTTATCCTGGTTTTGGAGGCCAAGGTTTTATTGAAGATGTTTTACAAAAAATAAAAAAAGCTAAAGAACTAATTGATAAAACTGGTAAAAAAATTTATTTAGAGGTTGATGGCGGAATAAACGATAAAAATGCAAAGTCTATAATAGAAAATGGTGCAAATGTTCTAGTTGCTGGTAACTTTGTTTTTACAAGCAAGGATTATAAAAAAGCTATACAATCTATTAAAAAACCTAATTTATAAACCTGATACTAGGTCACGAATTACTTCTTCCTTATCTTTTGCTTTTACAACACCACTAGCAAGTAACACACCATCTGCACCTAGTTCAATTGCTTTTGCTACATCTTTTCCATTTTTTACACCGGCACCACATAGAACTTTAACTTTATTGTTAATACTCTTTACGGCATCAACACTATTACTAACAATATCAGGATCCGCTGTTGTAACTGAAATATCTCCCCCTATTAACTCAGGTGGCTCCACTGCAAGAAAATTTGGTGAAAATGCAGCTATTGCTTTAGATATAGCCACATTATTTGAGCACACAATATGGTCTAAATCAATTTCTTTTGCTCTTATTATACAGGTGTCTAAATCAGCAAGAATAACTCTATGTTCGCTATGATTTATAAGAGTTCCAACTGCACCTGCTGATTTAATAGCCTCGGCTAGAGTCCATCCTGTATAACTTCCAGGTTTTATTGGATCTATATGCTGTGCAAAAACAGGAATTGATACTTTTTTTACAACTAGCGAAATATCAGTTGCTTGTACAGCTATAGCCATACTAGCACCTAGCTCCTTTGATATTTTATCCATTAAAATTGCGATTTCCAGTGCTTTATTTCCTGTCGCTTCAATATACGTTTTTACATTTAGAACAATTGTTGGTATTTCTAACATAAACTATACTCCTCAACTCTAATTTTAGTAATCGATGACCTTTAATATAATCTTCTCTATTCCTGCTGGATTAACAATGGATTTACCAACACAGGCAATATTATTTCTAGGAATTATACCCGCACTTTTTTTTCTATATATTGCCTTGAAAGGATATGAAGGATATTATAAAGATAAAACAATTTTCTTAACTTTTATAACAGGTATTTTTTTTGGAATATTAGCAGCTATAGTAAGATTAGTAATAAATCCTTTACCTCTAATGATCATATATATAATTTTGTTTGCCTTTTTCGAACAACTGTTTAAAACTATTGTTTTAAATATTGGGCGCCTACAATATAAAAAAGAAACGACAATCTATGGATTGACTTTAGGTTTAGGTTTTGGCTCTTCATTCACACCTTTTCTGGTTATTGCAGGAAGTCTATCCGGCCAATCAAGTACATCTTTTTTAACATTGGTTGCATTTGGGTCTTTTGGTTTTATTTTATTTCATGCGGCTAGCGGAGTATTTATTGGTTATGGAGTGTTTTCTGGTAAAATGACAAAATACCTATTTATTGCAATTATTTTACAAATCCCTTTTAATGCGATTTCTGATTTAACAAGAATAGAATTTATTTATAATAGCCCTTATTATTTCATATATCAAGCAGCTATTGTTGTTTATGGAGCTATTGTTTTTATTTTTGCTATAAAAAAAGTAATGCCAAGAATACTAGGAGATAATAAGAAAAGAAAAAAAAGTAAAAATTAAGATAAAACTAAATAATAAAATAACTTACTAGATTTTAAGGTGCAAAAAATGGAAGAAACCCATGATCTTGGTATAAGTGTAAATACAGATATACCACCAGAAAAAGACAATTTAAAATATTCAGTTCAACCAACTTCAAATAAAAGTATTTTACCAACCATTATAGGTTTTTTACTTATTATTGCTGGTGTTTTAGCAATAATGAATTGGTTATCAGTTTTTTTACTTGATATAACTACATTAGGTTCATACTATGATATATCTCAATTACAGCAAGTATATCCAAACATCACTCCTGAACAATTTCTAGGTTTTCTAAAAACATGTGCAGCTATAGGTTTGATTATTTCAATTTTTCCAATATTAGGTGGATTATTAGCTATAAAAAGAAAAATGTGGGGAATATCCGTTGCATGTAGTATTATTGGTTTATTATCAATAGGTATATTATTTACATCGAGTCTATTTTCTTTAATTGCTATAATTATACTATTTATTTCGAAAAAGGAATTTCAATTAAAAAAAATTTAGGATTCAACCTTTTTTCTTTTCAAATCGATTAATTCATCAATAATTATTCCAATTGCTAGTCCAGTTACAATACCAATTAAAAGACCTGTTATCAATCGTACAATATTTGTGCTTTCCCATATATGTAAAAGCTGACCAACCCCATCTACTGCTATTGGAACAAAACCTATCAAAATTAAAATTAAGAATTTTTCATCTAGCACAATTTTATAAAAAACCATAAAACCTAAACCAATTGTAAGCCCTAACCAAATAGCAGTACACCTACTACAAAAAGGCATCTGATTTCCATTAATAAAAAAAGAGCGCTCTGCTTTTTGATGACATAATCTATCACCACAACTATACACAATATTAATTGGAAATTGCATTTTTTCTGTAGTTTCTTCATTATCTAAAACACCCACAATTCCAGATAAATCGTTAATGGAGTTATTAGGAAGAAATATAGGTGCGAAAAATTGTAAAATAATCCATAATAAAAAAGGTATGAAAAATAAAAAAATTATAAAACTAAAAGACTTTCCCCTTTGTACCATCTTCGAATTCTTCCATGGATTTATAAATAATTATAAAAGCTATGATGCTTATTATCGACCCTATAAAGAAGAATCCAAAGGTGAATATACTAATAAACGAACCAAATAATGCAACGTCAAGGTGTTTACGTTTTAAACAAGCTAATACTGCTAACAATGTAAACACTAAAAAAATTATTAAAACCATAGAACAAGCTAGGCTATCATATTCAACTTTATCTTCATGACCTTCACCTTCTCTTAGTTTTATAATAGTTTCAAAATTGAAAATAGGTGTAACTAATTTTTTAAGTGTTTGGTTTTTATAGTCAAGTTTAGATATTTCTATTGTTTGTATACCTAATTTAACATTTTCAATATTAAAAATCCCATCTTTATCTGTAATTCCATTTATACCATTAATCTTAATTGTTGCATTATCAATAGAATTATTTGATAAATCAGTAACTTTTATTTTAACAGCTCCAGTAATTCCAACACTAGATGCTATATTTAAAGAAGTAATAATAAATGTTTCAGAAAATAAAGCTGTAATTAAACCTATTATTAAAACACATATTAAAAGTATTCCAGCAATTTTTGGTTTGTTTGTTTTAGTTTTTCGACAGGATAAAATAGTTTTTCTAGGTTCACCATGTTCAATCCATAAACACTCATCTTTTGATTTAATATCATTAGATTTAGCTTGGATGAAAAACCTATTACTACAGTTTGGGCAGACAACCTCAAATTTTTTAACTTTATCTGGTAAATCTAGAATAATTTCTTTGTTACAGCTTGGACAGATTGTCCTCCCCTTCTCCACCATGTCTAACCTTCTAATAAATACTCATACCAGATTAAGTATATTTCTATATATTTTAATTTCTTCCCATTATAAACATTGTATCTATAAATTTTTTTAAAAAAATCTAACTAGAATATGTTTAAATAATATTTCCTTATTCCGATACACTAAATAAGGCGGTTTTAAAATGACAAGATTCCCTGAAGCAGAAGCTCGATTATTAAACAAAAAAGTATGCATGAAATGTGGAGCATTAAACGCTCCAAAGGCAGAAAGATGTAGAAGATGCAGATCAAGAGAATTAAGACCTAAAGCTAAAGAAGGAAGAGGAGTCTAATTTATTTCTTAAACCGTCATATTTAATAGTGTTTTCTCTTTTTTGATTTGCAGGTCGAATATAAATGCCGGAGACAAAAGTAAAAAAAACAGAAGATTTCAACGAATGGTATAACGAAATTGTTGAACTAGCTGATTTATGTGATAAAAGATATCCAATTAAAGGCATGAATGTCTGGAGGCCATATGGTTGGAAATTAATGACTTTTATAGATCAATTAATCCGCGAGGAAATGATAAAAACAAATCATCAGGAGTTATATTTTCCACTTTTAATTCCTGAATCATCTTTTAAAAAAGAAGAGGAACACATTGAGGGTTTTGGAAGTGAAGTTTATTGGGTAACACACGCAGGAAACAATGAACTTGAGGAAAAATGGCTTTTAAGACCAACATCCGAAACTGCAATGTATCCAATTTTTTCACTGTGGATAAGATCACATGCTGATTTACCTTTGAAAACTTTTCAGATAGTAAATACCTTTAGATACGAAACAAAACAAACACGTGCTTTTATTAGAGTAAGAGAAATACATTTTTTTGAATCTCATACTTGTCATATTGATTTTGAGGATGCTGAGAAACAAATTAAGGAAGACAAAGAAATTGCCTGTAGACTTTTTCTTAAACTGTGTTTACCTTTTATCTTCAATAAAAGACCTGAATGGGATAAATTTGCAGGGGCCTTCTATACAATTAGTATAGATGTATTGATGCCATCTCAACGAACATTGCAGCTAGGATCTATACATCAATATAAAGATAATTTTTCTAAACCATATGAAATATCTTACGAAACAGAAGAAGGTGAACACAAATATTGTCACCAAACCACTTATGGTATGAGCGAGCGTATACTTGGAGCAATCGTGGGTATACATGGAGATAATAAGGGACTTGTTTTACCACCTGAAGTTGCCCCTATTCAAGTAGTTATTATCCCTATTATTTTCAAAGGTCAGGAAAAAGTTGTTTTTGATGTATGTGATGATATCTGTAAAAACCTACAAAAGGAAAATATTAGAATAATTGTAGATAAAAGAGATATAACTCCTGGAAATAAGTACTATGATTGGGAGTTAAAAGGAGTACCTTTACGTGTTGAAATAGGCCCTCAGGATATAAAGAAAAAAGAAATTGTAATAGTAAGAAGAGATAATTTTGAGAAGAAATCTGTTCCACAAAAATCTTTTATGAAATCTATAAAAGAGGAACTAGATAAGATATCCTTAAATTTGTATAATAAGGCAAAAAAAATAATTGATGAAAACATCCACAGAGTAAAAACTATTGAGGAAGCAAAGAATTATAAAGGAATTGTTGAAATTCCATGGTGTAAAAATAAAGATTGCGCCCTTGAAATAGAAAATATATTAGATGGAAATACATTAGGGGAGCCTATAGAAAATGCAGAAAGTAAATATGCATGTCCTATATGCAATAATCCTGCAAAAACTTGGATGAGATATGCAAAATCATATTAAAGGATGGTAGATAAAAATGGCTGGAAGAATATCTGGTTTTTTAAGAGAACATGTATTAATCTTCAGTATTATATTAACAATTATAGGAATTATTTTACTTTTTATAAGTGCTACAGGAATGTGGTTCCAAGATATCCCTAAAAATCTACTGAATTTTTCAGATGATATTCTGAAATGGAGTTTGTACTTGTTGATTGTTGGTTTTATTATTTTTGTAACAGGTGTATATTATCTATACAGTTTTTTGAAAAATAGGAAATTTATATTAGATGAAATAAAAACTAACAAAAGATCGGAGCTAATTAAAAAGCATGCTGAACTAAAAAACACTGTTAGACATTTACCATCTAAATATCAAAAAATGCTTGAAGATAAAGAAGAAGAGTTCAATATTAAATAATAATCATTATTGGATTGGTGAAAAAAAATTCCAGAATTTTATATTATTTTAGTTGAACCAAAATATAGTGGAAATGTTGGGTTTGTGGCTAGAGTTATGGCTAATTTTAATTTTGATAATCTATATCTTATAAATCCTTGTAAATTAAATGACGAATGTTACAGTCGCGCTATGCATGCACAAAATATTATAGATGATGCAAAGATTTTCAATTCATTTAAGGATGGTATTGATAATCTTGATTATCTAATAGCCACATCTTCAATTGAAAGTAAAAGTGATAAAAAACATTTAAGAAATGCTGTTTTACTGGAAAATTTATCAGAAAAAATATATGAAATAGATGGAAAAATTGGTCTTGTTTTTGGAAGAGAAGATTATGGGCTATACAATGAAGAAATCGCATCATGTGATATTATGCTAAAAATCCCAACAAGTGAGGAATATCCATCAATGAATCTTTCTCATTCAGTTGCTGTTGTTTTGTATACACTATATATTTATAAAAAAAAGGAATCGAAAAAGAAAAGAACTATTGGAAAAATAGAAAAAGAGAAACTATTTAATTTTTTTTCAGATTTACTTGATGAAATTAATTATCCTGAACATAAGAAAGAAAATACTAAGATAATGTTCAAACGTATGATGGGCAGGGCGATGCCGTCAAAATGGGAGTACCATACTTTTATGGGTGTTTTAAGTGGAAGTTTAAATAAAATTAGAGCTAAAAGAAAAAATAATAATTAGATCGTTTCTATTGTAAAATAAACCTTACTTTTTTTCAATGCTGAATGTACTTTGTCTGCAAACCATACAAGATCATCTAAACTAGCTGTATCATCTTTCCAATCATAAACAAAATCATAATTTCCTTTAGTTGCCTCGAAACCCATGTTTAAAAGATGGTTTTTTATTTCAGATGGGGAAATTCCTTCGCTGTTAAACATTATCTTTAGATAGGTTTTCATAGATATACCACTAAGATAATGAATTAATAAGATATATTAAAAAATTACGATATCGCATTATTAAAATTAATTCTCTTGTAATTATTTATGACATTGGGATAGATGCAAAGCAAAGTACAAAGATAATCAATGCAATTAATCCAACTAATTTTCTTTTTATATCAAGTTGTTGTAACTCATTTAAGGGGGCTGGATGGTGTGTTCCAAGAAGAAAAATGATAAATATAAAGAAAATAAACCATCCTGTATAAAATAATCCAAGAACTAGTATAGCTCCTATAACGACCCATGTAATATATTTACTTTTTTCCTTAAATAAAGCTCTTACTACATGTCCTCCATCAAGTTGTCCAACAGGTAAAAGATTAAGAGCTGTAACAAATAAACCAACCCATCCTGCAAAGGCTGTTGGGTGTATAATAGTATTTTGTGGGATTATAAAAAAACTGCTTAAAAATTGTAGAATTAATGGAAACATTATTGTAATTCCATCTGCGTCACTCGATGGTAAAATTGGGTTCTGTTGCATAAAAAATAAACCTAAAAGTGAAACAGGTATTGCAACTAAAAATCCACATATAGGTCCTGCTACACCAATATCAAGTAATGCTTTTCTATTGGGTATAGGTTCCCTTGTAGATATAAGTGCACCAAATGTACCTAAAATAAATATTGGTGGAGGAAGTGGGATAAAATAGGGTAATGATGCTTCTACATTATGTTTTTTTGATGCAAAATAATGACCCATTTCATGAACCCCAAGTATTAAAAGTAATGGTATAGAAAAAAAAACAAAACCATTTAAAATATAAAACGGTGACAACATTTCAATTATTTCCGCGTTATCTATACTAACCCATTGAAAAGAACCTGCCAGTGTTGTTGTAAAAATGGTTGCAATAAGTAGGACGATGTTTATCCAAATAGGTTTCTTCTTTCTCTCTGGTTTTTTAATAATATAGATAGCATGTTCTCCATTTTCATAGCGTAGCATTGGAATGTATCCTTTTTTAGAGAGTGAAATTCTTAATAAATCAAAATTATTTTCTAAAAGTGTTTCATCAATTCTACAGAAAAAAATAGCTGAATCAACCCCGTATTTCATGTCATAGAAAGGAAAATGTTGACCAACTTCACTTTTTAATAATTCAATATCTAAATTTGTGACAATATTCCCTGTTGACTCTGATGGATTATATTCATCTGGCATTCGTTTGAGCGATATAGGATGTATTTTATAAATCCTTCGTTTAGATTTTATTCTTACAACATCAGCTTTATTTACATCTTTTATTATGCCATACAAGTGAGATAAGATGACTGTAAATCTTGTAATCGGTACGCAATGGGGCGATGAAGGCAAAGGGAAAGTTGTTGATTATTATGCTAAAGATGCTGATTATGTTGTAAGGTTCAATGGGGGTTGTAATGCAGGTCATACTATAAAAGTAAATGAAGAAGTTTATAAATTACATCTTACTCCATCTGGTGTAATACAAGGTAAAATTGGTGTTATTGGAAATGGATGTGTTATAGATCCAGAAGTTTTAATTAATGAAATTGATGGGTTAACAAAACGTGGTATCAAGCCAAAACTTCTAATTAGCGATAGAGCTAATATAATAATGCCTTATCATAAAATTTTAGATGGGGCCGAGGAAGGGCTTCTTGGAGATAAAAAAATCGGTACGACGAAGAAGGGTATTGGACCTTGTTATAGTGACAAAATAGCAAGGAATGGTATAAGAGCAATAGATCTATTAAATAAAGAAACATTGAGTAAAAAACTTGATATAGTCATTAATATAAAACAAAGAATTTTTGATGCTTATGAGATAGATATAAAACTTAATAAAAAAGAGCTCCTTGAAACCTTTTTAAATTATGGTACACGACTTAAAGGATTCATAATATCTACACATATTGAACTTAATAATGCAATAAAATCTGGAAAAAACTTACTTCTGGAAGGCGCTCAAGGGACTATGCTTGATGTTGACTATGGTACATATCCATATACTACTTCTTCTAATACAATTGCTGGTAGTTCAACAATTGGTTCTGGAATAGGACCACATTGTATCAATGATATAATCGGTATTGTAAAAGCATATACAACCAGAGTTGGAGGAGGACCTTTACCAACAGAACTGTTGGATAAAATAGGAGAACATCTTCAACAAAAAGGACATGAATACGGAACAACTACAAATAGACCACGTAGATGTGGTTGGCTTGATCTTGTAGTTGTAAAACATTCTTGTATTATTTCAGGTATCACAAAAATTGCTATAACTAAACTAGATGTTCTTGATGGTTTAAAAATTATAAAAATCTGCACAAAGTACAATTTAAGTGGAGAAGAAATAGATTATTTCCCAGCAAATATTAATGATGTTGAAAAATGTAAACCTGTTTATAAAGAGTTCAAAGGATGGGAAAAAATTAACAGAGATGCTAAAAATTTTTCAGATTTATCAAAAGAAGTAAAGGATTATCTAAAATTTATTGAAAAAAAACTAGAAACACCTATTGTCCTAGTGTCAATTGGACCTGGTAGAAACGAAACAATTGAAATTTAAACAGTTTTTTTAACATTAAGAGCCGTATCAATCCATCGTAAATATGAGTTACATGCAGCTCTTAGAGAGCTTATATCGCTTGTTTCAATTTTTAAATATAAAGTTTTACCCGAAGATGTAACTTCAACATTTGTTTTAGGGATTTTATGTTTTATTTCAGGAATTAAGGACCTAACTATAACCTTAGCTTCGTCCTCAGAATCGAAATAAAAAGTAAATTTAGCGCATCTCATAAAATCATTTTATTTTGATTTAATACGCTTAGCTATTGTAGGTCTTTCTTTATAAAAGATTTTACTACCACAATATGGGCATTGCATACCAATATTTTTTACATCAAATTTTACACCTTTTTTACAAAGCCCACATTTGTACCCTGTCATTTCTTTCCACCTTTGGATTCAACCTCTTTTGGTTCCTCAGTTGGTATTTCTGGCAACTCAAATTCGCCTTTTAGCATTTTTTCTACGTTTTGTCCAGATTCTGTTTTTGGTATATAGGCACCACCTGTATACTTGGCACCACATTTTCTACATTGCCATATACCTGTGCTTATTCTTTTTACTTTTTTATGACCACAATTAGGGCAATCTTGTTTTCCTTTCTGTATAATTTCAATGTTTCTTGTAATAGTTCTTGCTCTTACGCCATATCTTGCTTGAAAACGTCCAACAGGTCCTACTTTCTTAGTTCTTTTTGCCATATTTACTTACCTACACTCTTATATAATAACTCTCGGATTTTCTTTCCGTTAACAATAGAGGCTTTAATAACTTTTTTTACCTCCTCCTGAGTAAAAGTACCATTTAAACCTTTCTGCATTGCACGTATATGACCATTTTTATCTGTTGCAACTGTAAGTCTAGCCTCTGCTGTTTCTTCCTCATCAAGTGATGGATCCATAGCCACAATACCATTATATTTTACAGATGTACAAGATATAGGTGGATCTCTTAGAGGTAATTTATAATCTTTTGGATGTTCTTCTAAATATTTTTTTATCGAAGGATGTTTCTCCTGTAGTTTTTCAAGTGTGGATCGTAGTCTTTCTATTGGAACAAGTGTGTTATACAATGCTGTAAGAGATGCAAGTGAAGCTGCATCAAACAAGTTACCATCATGATCAAGTATATGGATATCAACAAATATCATCCATACTTTCTCATGTGGCTCAATACAAAGTTTATCAACCTGGATAACTTCAGACTCTCGTATTCCTCTATCAACTACTCTAGCAAGCTCTACTGCATCCTCTTTTGGTGGGCCTGCCTCAAAATCAGGGGATGCAAGTGGAATTAGTTCAGCGGCTGTTGTCATAACACCTTCTTCAGGAATATCTGGATAGGGGTCACCAATATCCATTTTTACACCAGCAAGTACTTGTGTTTTACCAATTTTAACCTTTGCAGACCCTTCAGCTTTTGAAATAATACCTGGTTCAATCTCAATTTTTCTATATTCATCAAATGTTCTTCCATCTGCACGCTTTCCATCTCTGGCTAATTTTATGAGGTATTCTCGTTTAATTGATGGTAATATCGTCATATTATTCCACCTCCAAAATAGGTTTATATTTTTCTAGAATTGCTTTTTTCTGGAGTTCTGAAACTATATGACAGCCTTTTAATGCTAAATTAAATGCTTCGTCAAATTCTTCTTCTGTTAAATGTCCATCCATTTGAAGAAGTAAAATTTCACCTGTACGAGGAGAAATAGCTAAAGGCATATCTGCAGAACCAAAGTTATCTTCATCTTTTCCTAAATCCAAAACTATTTGATTATTAATTTTGCCAGATGCACATGCAACAGGTATGTCTCTCATCGGAATACCAGCATCAACAAGAGCAACAGCTGCTGCAGTAAGACCAGCACATCTTGTACCTGCCTCTGCATCTAAAATTTCTATATTTACATCAATAGTTGCCCGGGGGAATTTCTCCAATAAAATTACATGTTCTAATGCTTCAGAAATTACTTTAGATATCTCTGTACTTCGTCTGTCAGGACCAGGTCGTTTTCTATCATCTACACTAAAAGCGGCCATATTATACCTTGCATTTACAATTGCTCGTAAAGGATTTTGTATATGTCTTGGAACAGCTTCCCTAGGTCCATATATAGCAGCAATTATTTTATTACCACCCCATTCAAGATAACATGAACCTTCAGCTCTATGAAGAACACCTGCTTCGATTTTTATTTTCCGCAGTTCATCAGGTCTTCTACCATCTAATCTTTTTCCGTCAACAATTAATTTAATATCTGTTTTCATTTAACGCACATCCTTTGCATCTTTTTTTAATAATTCTTCTATTTTATTTGTAAGTCCAAACGATAAAGATTCATTCTCTATCATTTTTATTGTTTCAACTACTTTTTTAATATCATCGTCGTTGCCATCTATCCATATTCTTCCGTTTTGGCCAACGAATATTCTACATTTTGTATACTTTTTAAGTAAGCTTATCATTGAACCCTTTTTACCAATGATTCTTGGTACTTTAGAAGGTTCCACTTCAATAATATGTCCACCTTTTATTTTATATAAATTATAATCTTTTAACGTAATCTGTATTTTCTTTTCTCTATCAACCTGTAGAACTTTTGCCATTATGGAATCGCCATAATTTAAATATTTTTCGGTCTCTCCGAACTCTATATCCCAAGGGGTTTCGTTTACATGTAATAAAGCAGGATAAGCTGCATTTATATCAACTAACCAATTTGAAGCCATTGCTTCTTCAACAATACCTATAACAAAATCATTTTCTACAGGATCATAACGGCCCTTTATAGGAATTACATTGATATAATCTGATTTTTCGTCAAGTATACCTAAAATTTCTGCATAGATCTTACCGTTTTCGATAAAAGTACCTCTGCCTGCTTTTTTGAGTTTAACCTCTCCCAAAAGCTGACTCGGAATGATAATCTCGCGTTTTTGCTGTTGAATCAAACTAATAACTCCTATTAAAATTATTTTAAAATCTTTGTTGATACATTTCCCTTGGTTGCATCGTTTATTTTATCATAAAAATCATTTTGCATACCAGCAGGGATTCTTATAATTCCTAACCATGAACCATCAGACTGCCAGTCTTCTCTTTCCAAAGTCCCAAAGTTTCTGACAGTACCATAAGCTCTACCAATATATTCCGCTGGGATTTTTACAGATATTCTAAGATTTTCCATTGAAATTGGTATAATCGGTCGAAGTAAATCAATGATTGTTTTAACCTGTTCACTAACTGGTTTAAATGGATCAATATGAACTCCTGCTTGATCCATTGCCAGCTCTATTCTTTGACGAGGATGCGGAGATTTTGTTTTTGGATCCATGGCATTTCTAGAGATTACCTCAACAATCCTAGCTTTTTTGTTTTTCTGCATTTTTTGTCGTTGCTCAGTAGTTAGCTGTATAACTCCTTTTAAAATAATCTGCTTTGATATTTCTGTAATATTACTGGTTCCAAAGTGTTTTATTAGAGAATCTTCGGATGCATGAGTGCCTTTCTTTGAATCTTTAAATACTGAGTCTATTGCAAGATTTTGTATTACATCTATATTTTTACCTTCTATAAGATCAGCGGCTGCATAAGGATCAACTAATACTTCAAAGTGTTCTTCTCCTTTTTTTAAACGTGCAATAACAGCCTCATCTAAACTAACCAACTTTAACTTCCTCCAATTGCTTTAGATACATATTCCTTTGTTTTATTGGGTGGTAGGATATTAAATTTGAAGTTTTTATCAACAATACCAATTTCTGTAGCATCTGGATTAAGTTTTCCTTCAGTTCCTTTATATAAAGCCTTTATAGCTAGTTCTACAGCTTCTTCCATATTAAGACCATCTTTATAGTGGCTTTCAAAATAGTTCATAGCTCCATTACGTCCAGATCCTTCACTACTTGCTTTGTATTCCATTAAAGCACCAGATGGATCAGTTGAAAATAAACGTGGTCCAGTTTCATCAACTCCTGCAATTAATAGCGCTGTCCCAAAAGGCCTAACACCACCGTATTGAGTATAAGTTTGTTTAAAATCACATATTCGTTTTACAAGTGTTTTAACTGGTATTTTTTCATTATAAGTTATTTCATTTATTTGTGCATCCAATCTAGCTCTGTCTATTAAGGCTCTTGCATCTGCAACTAGACCTGAAGTTGCACAACCAATGTGATCGTCTATCTCAAATATTTTTTCAATTGAACCTGGTTCAACTAAACGAGAAGTAACACGTTTATCTACAATCAGAACAACTCCGGTTTTATATTTTACACCAACAGTAGTTGTTCCTCTTTTAACTGCCTCTCTAGCGTATTCTACTTGGAATAACCTTCCATCTGGGGAAAAAACTGTTATTGCCCTATCATATGCCATATTTGCTGGTTGCATTTTTAATTTCACCTCTAATATTATTAAATAATTTTTTCTAAACGTATTTTAAATTTTCTACCAAGAATACGCTTATTGTGTAAATACTTTGTGATACGTCATAGAGTAAATAGTTATCATTTCCTTTAAGCTTTTCTTTTTTCACCCCATATAATTTTATGAATTTGTAAACCTAATTTTACATTTAAACCATCGTTGATTATCCATTTAGTTAAATTTTTTGGGTTTTTACCCCATACAGGCTGTAAAAAAACTGTACATAATGGTTTATATTTTTCTAAAATTTTTTTTGCATATTCATAATCATCCTTGTTTTTTATAACAAATTTTAATTGATCATCTTTTTTTAAAAAATTAATATTTTCTAAAAAGTTATTTTCATGCATATTTGAAGTTGGACATTTTATATCTAATGAAATCATTAAAGATTTTTTATCTGATATTTTTTCAATACTTATACTTCCATTTGTTTCAATACTAATTTTATATCTTTTTTTTAAAAGCTTATCTATTAAATCAATAATATCATTTTGTAATAAAGGCTCTCCACCAGTTATGCAAATATATTTACAAGGATACTTTCCTATTTTTTCTGTTATTTCCTTTACAGTCATTGTTTTTCCTTTTTTATATGCATATTTTGTATCGCAAAAAGAGCATCTCAAGTTACAACCCGTAGTTCTGATGAATATATTTGGACGACCAGTCCAAGCGCCTTCGCCTTGTATTGAATAAAATATTTCATTTATTTTCATCAACAACAATATCAAATTGATTTATTTTATTATATCTACTATTTTTTTAGATAAAAATTTTAATTCAAGTATAATTATTTGCATATGCAAATACATATGTAATTGTATATTCAATTGCATAAAAAGGTGATAATGCAAATTTAGTTTCACTTAATTATAATATTTATATAATTTTTTTATTATAACTCGTAATATGGGTTCAAAAGATAAAAAAACTTATGCTTAATTTTTATAGATTTTAGAGTTAGTGGTTATAGTTTTACTAGGTACCCTCTTATTCTTAGATGCTTTATAATACATATAACTTCGTAAGCATGAAAAAGCAAAGGGTTTTAAACCCAATTTTACCCCCATGATTGTTCTCTTTATTGTTTTTTGAGGGGTATAAAACTCTTCCCACATTTTTTGAACTCCATTGGCAAGTTCTTCAGGTGACATATGTTTTGGTTGAAACACGACTTGAAAAGAGTCATATTTTCTCCAGTCTTTTGTTAAAATTCTTTTTTCCTTTTCTAACTGGTTAAATAATGGTGTACCCGGGTAAGGGGTCACGGTACTAATATCTATTAAATCTAGTTCCCAGTTTTGGATGGTGTCTATAGTTTTATCAAAAATATCAGGTTTATCCGTATCAAAACCAAACATAAATGCTGCTTCTACACGCATATCATAATCATGTAACTTTTTTATTACCGTCTTATAATTTTCAACTTTATTAGTTGATTTACCAATACTATCAACAGTTTCTTGACAAATTGATTCAAAACCAACATACCATGAAACACAACCAGCCTCTGAAGCTAATTTTAAGAGTTCATCATCTCTTGCCAAAATATTTGCGTTTCCCTCGCAAGCAAATATCTTATTTAAACCTTTCATTTCTCTGAAAAGTTGTTTTGTATATTTAGGATTAGTAGTTAAAGAAGGATCAGCAAAAGATATAATCTTCTCAGGTATAGTTTTTATTTCTCTAATCACATTTTCAATTGATCTAGTTCGATGTATATTACCAAATTTCATATATGAAATAGCACAGAAATTACATCCAACGGGACATCCTTTGGATATCTGAATACTTTGTGAAAAAGAACTGGATTTATATAACATTCTTTCTTTTTGTGTAAGAAGGGGAACTTTTTCAAGATTAACAGGTTTTTCTTGCTCATAAAATGGTTTTAATTCTTTTTTTTCTAAATCTTTTAATAATTGCGGAAATGAATCTTCTCCTTCACCAATTACTACACTATCTGCATGTTGTATTGCTTCCTCTGGCAATGCAGAAACGTGATATCCACCCAGAACAACCTTTTTTCCTCTTTTTCTAAACTCATCAGCTATTTCATAAGCTCTTGGAGCTGATCTTGTAAAAGTCGTCATAGCAACTAAATCAACATCTGAATCAAAGTCAACCTTTTCTATAGCTTCATCAACCATCTTAATCGTATGATTTTTTGGAGTTACTGCAGCTAAGGTTTGACAAATAAGATCATCGCCACTACTAAATAGGTTATTAATCAAGGATGATTTACCAGATTTTCTAAACCAGGGATTAACAAATAATATTTTCATCTTTAAATCTTTTCGAAATATAGATACAATAAATATAATTTTTGGTTTATGGTGTAGCAAACAAATGTTATGATTACAACAAAAAATTATTAAAAAAATTAATAATGAAAAATTTTACTTTAAAATATTTAACAAAAATCAGATACAAACCAAAAACTACAGCAATAAAAATAAACAAAATGGGCCCGCTGAGATTTGAACTCAGGTCTATAGCTCCCGAAGCTACAAGGATACCAAGCTACCCCACGGGCCCAGAATCTATATAACAAAAACAGTGATTATATAAAAGATATTTTTGGTAATTTTAAATAGTAATTTAAATTATAATTCTTTTAAGAGTTTACTAAATTCTGCATATTTTTTTTCAAGAATTTTTATAGATTCTATCATTGCATCTTTTGTAGTAAATGAACCGTCTGTTTCAAAACTAAATGTTACTTTTGTGGGGTCTTTTATTATTGTAATGAAATCTACGTTTTCTTTTTCCATATGATATTGCAATGTAGCTAGTTTTTTATTATTTTTTAATATTAGTTTATCCCCTTTAATCTCTACAGTATCCTCAGGTAGTTTACTTAAAAATTCTTTTACATCATTTAACCTTTTTTTATCAAACACAATTGTTGTTTCCATTTTATATCCTGGTGCTAGTACAGCTTGCCATTTTGCATGATCTCTTCCGCGTCCAAGTATTGCTTCAACTTCAAGGATCAAACGCTGGTCTCCATAAAGCTCTACAATTGGTATTTTATCCTCTTTTATTGCCCAACTTTTTTCTGCTGGTTGCAAGTCACCAGAATAAACTGTCCCCATTCCTTCTTTACTTAAAGTATAACGTACTGTACAATTTGGGCATCCTTTTCCTTTACATACACATTCATTTCTAAAAGTTAAAAGATCAAGTTCAGTTGGAATAGGAATCAAACTAAGACGATGTGCAATTATTTCATCAAAAAGCGCACTTGTATTATCATATATAACAACATCATCAACTGCAAGTTTTGGTAGCTCTGAGAGCATTACTCTTCTTATTGAGTTAATAAAATAAGGTTTAGTATCCTCAATTTTTAAAACAGCTTTTTTAGGTTTCAGCTCAAGAATATCTAATTTCATATATACAACACCTAAACTCTTCTTCCGCGTCTGCCGCCTTTTTTTCTACAACCATCATGTGGAATAGGGGTTGCATCCTCTATTTTTCCGATTTTAAGACCACTTCTTACAAGTGCACGAATCGCAGCTTGAGCACCTCTACCAGGTGTTAAAATCTTGTTTCCACCTTGACCTCGAACTCTAACATTAACCTTGTCTATTCCTTTTTCGTGAGCAGCATCTGCAACTGTTTGTGCTACTTTCATTGCTGTATAAGGTGAGCCCTCATCTTTTGCTGATTTAGTTACCATTCCACCAGAGCATCGTGCGATAGTTTCAGCTCCGGTAAGATCTGTAATTGTTATAATAATGTTGTTAAATGAAGCAAAAATATGTGCAATTCCCCACCTACCCATTTTTATTCATCTCCTTTTTTTATAACATTTATATCATTTTTAGCTTCTTTTGTTGTCTCTGCTATAGATGTTTTTTCTTTTGTTGTTACAGGTTCAGGTGTTTTTTCTATTATTTTCTCTACCTGTTTTCCTTCTTTTTTTACATCTTCTTGTTTTGTTTTCTTAATAATAGAATTAGACTTAAAATCAGCTCGTGGTCTTGCAGGATGCATAGCATCATTTAAAGGCGAATCTTTTGTATATCCTATTTCTTCTTCTTCATCTTTTGTTACCATATAACCTGGAATAGTAACTCTTCTATCACCTATGGCAATGTGTCCATGTATTATTAACTGTCTTGCTTGATCTGGTGTATTTGCTAGTCCTTTTAAATAAGATAAAGTTTGTAATCTACGAGATAAAATAGATTCAATATCAAGGGCCAAAACATCATCTAACGAGGAATTTGGTGGTAAAATATTTAATCTGTTAAGATGTACTAATAACTGTTCACTTTCTTTTTTTCCTTGGATATCCTCTTGTTTAACCTTTGCTAAAAGTTCTCTAGCTTGTCCACGGAATGTTCTTAATTTAGTCCTGGCTTTCCAAACCTCTCTTTTGTTTTTAAGACCATATTTTTTTACTAATTCGTTTTCTGCTTTTATACGATCTTCCTGCCACGGATGACTCGGAGTTTCATATTTTTTTCTTGAAAATTTTGGTTTACCCATAAAAATCACTGTTGCGGTTCAACTTTCTTTTTAGACACACCTAGTGCTAATCCTTTTCTACCATTGGATCCTGTACGTTGTCCTCTAACACGTAGACCAAGTTCATGTCTAACGCCTCTGTATGATCTAATTTTTTTCATAATATTAATTTCATCTCTTAACCTGACATCAATATCTGTTGATACAAAATGTAGGTTTTGACCTGTTTCATAATCTTTTCTATGGTTGAGCATCCAACCGGGAGCAGTTTTATTTACATTATTGATTATCTCTTGAATTTTTTGTATTTGAGAATCATTTAAATTACCGATTAAAACCTTTTTATCAACTTCAGCTTGATCAGCTATAAGAGTAGCCATATGCACTCCTATGCCCTTAATACTTGATAAACCATAAACAATGTTTTTTTCACCATTAACATCGGTATTTGAGATTCTAACAATATATTTAAAATCTGGGCCTCTATCTATTTTTTTCTTTAAATCTTCTTTTGGTTCTTTTTTAGATTCAGTTTTCTCTTTTTTTTTCTTGGTTTCTTCAGGGAGCTTTATAGATGATTTCTCAGATAATTCATCATCTATTTCATTTAAAACATCTGTTGTTTCTCTAGTTCCTTTAGTTTTGATTTCATCTTGCTTTGGTTCCTCTGGTTTATTTTTATCTTTCAAACTTATAACCTCTTCAGATCGTAATATATTATCTTTTTAAGATAAAGTATTGCCTTAAATAATAAAAGGTATATTTAAGCGTTTAGGGGGATAGGGCTTTGCACAATAATCTGTGCTAACGGTTGTTTTGCACAATAAATACCCATTTTGCACAATAAACATTTTTGTCTAAAAGGTTTTATATACTCCTACTCTTATTAAAATATATATTAGAGGGAGGTAAAAATGAAGAAACGTCTCTTGGTCATTAGTATCATCTTTTTGTTTATTAGTGTCAGTTTTCAACCTGCATTTGCCAATGATAATATAATTATTTGTATTGAAAAGCAACAACCATTCGGTAAAACATTTATGAAAACATTCGGAGGAACAGATTATGACTATGGTTATTGTGTTCAGCAGACCACAGATGGTGGATACATTATAACAGGAAAAACAGAATCATTTGGTACTGGTTACTTTGATATTTGGTTGATAAAGACCGATAGTAATGGTAATAAAATATGGGATAAGACCTTTGGAGGGACAGATTGGGACGAAGGTCGGTGTGTTCAGCAGACTACTGATGGTGGGTACATCATAGCAGGATATACAAGGTCATTTGTAATTGGTACATTTGATGTTTGGTTGATAAAGACCGATAGTGCTGGTAACATGATATGGGATAAGACCTTTGGAGGGACAGATTTCGACTATGCTGAGTGTGTTCAGCAGACCACTGATAATGGATACATCATAACAGGAGATACAGAATCATTTGGCGCTGGGGAGCGTGATGTTTGGTTGATCAAGACTGATAGTGCTGGAAACGAGATGTGGAATAGGACCTTTGGAGGGGAATATGATGACTTAGGTGTTTGTGTTCAGCAGACCACTGATAGTGGATACATCATAACAGGAGATACATATTCTTATAGTGCTGATATTGTTGATATTTGGTTGATAAAAACCGACAGCATTGGATTTGAGATGTGGAACAGGACCTTTGGAGGGGAAACTGAAACTACTGACTAGCTTTGTCTCAAAAGTATTCATCTTCAACCCTCTTTTTTACTAAAATCATTAGATTATAAATTATTATTTTTAATGCTATTTCAGTATGTTGTATTCGTCTTTTTATTGAGGTAACATATC
>Ga0153916_10000494_pt1 | contig 26471 bp, 27 predicted proteins | sample Opewatmetagenome_FD_109642 | JGI IMG/M metagenome (GOLD analysis project Ga0153916, IMG submission 109642) | Freshwater wetland microbial communities from Ohio, USA - Open water 3 Core 3 Depth 4 metaG | ecosystem: Environmental > Aquatic > Freshwater > Wetlands | place: USA: Ohio, Lake Erie...
GCCGGCGCGGACGCGAGCAGCACGGCCGCGAGGACGGCCACGAACGGTGCACGCCGGCCCATCCCGAACAGTTTCGCTATGACGTCGGTCGTCCCTGCCGGCCCGGGTGCCGCCCGTAGGCCTCGAGCGCCGCCAGCGCCTCGGCCGCTTCGCGCCGGAGCGGCCCGAGCGACGCGCGGTAGTCGTCGTCGTCGATCCGCCCTGCACGGTGGTCGGCCTCGAGCTCCTTCAGCGCGGCGAGGGCGCGATCGCGCTCCTCGGCGAGCCGGAGACGGTCGCGCTCCTCGGCGGTGAGGGCGTGCAGCTCGTCCGACACAGGGTCCGGCTCGCGCAGGAACGGCAGAGCGACGAGGACGACGCAGGCGACGGCGAGGATGCCTCCGAGCACGAGAGCGACGGTCACCGGGACGGGGCCGGGCTGCCTGCCTCGCCGTAGCGGACGGCGAGGCGCCGCTCTTCGCGTGCGTCCGGCCAGAGGGCGATCACGGAGCCGAGCAGGAACACGAGCCCGGCGAGCCAGATCAGGTTGACGAGCGGCTTCACGAACACGCGGAAGTACACGCTGCCGTCGTCGTTCACCTGCTCGGCAATGACGAACAGGTCCTCGCCGGTCGCGTAGTTCGTCCGGATCCCGACCTCGCTGGAGACCTGTGGCTCGGGCCCGGCGATCCTGTACGAGTTCTTGCCGGCCTCGACCGTGCCGAGATCCTTGCCCGCGCGCACGACGGCGACCTGGGCGCGCACCTCGGTGGCGTGGTCGGTGTCGCGCTCGGCGAGCTTCTCGTACGTGAGCCGGTAGTCGGCGACGGCGAGCGACTGTCCCGGGGCGAGCCTGCCCTCGGTGACTGAGTCGTAGGCGCTCGACCCGGCGATCCCGATCGCGAGCAGCACGACGGCGGCGTGCACGACGTACCCGCCGTAGCGGCGCCGGTTGCGCCCGATCAGGGAGGCGAAGGCGACGGGCCACGACTCGCTGGAGAGGGCGCGCCGCGCACGCGTGCCGCGCGCGAACTCGAGCGCGATCGCGGCCAGCACGAAGGCGGAGAACGTGTAGGCGATCAGCCCCGGGATCGACGACCCGGCTCCCCGTGCGAGCAGCACGATCCCGGTGGCGACGGCGATGCCGCCGGGCCATGCGAACGTGCGCAGGAGGCCGCGCAGCGACGCACGCCTCCACGCGATGAGGGGGCCGGCTCCCATGAGCAGGAGCAGCGGCAGCCCGAAGATGCGCAGGAAGAAGTCGTAGTAGGGGCGGCCGACGACGACGGACTGGCCGCGCACCGCCTCGGACAGGATCGGCCAGGCGACCCCCCACAGGATCGTCAGGCAGAGCGCGACGAGCAGCAGGTTGTTGTAGAGGAAGACGGCCTCCCGCGAGACGAGCGACTCGAGGCGCGTCGTCGAGCGCAAGAGCGGCAGGCGCCAGAGGATCAGCGCGGTCGAGAAGGCGACCGCGACGATGATGAACGCGAGGAACCACGGCCCGATGTCGCTCCGGGTGAAGGAGTGAATCGAGTTGACGACGCCCGAGCGCGTCAGGAACGTGCCGAACAGGGAGAGGCAGAACGCGAGCGAGACGAGCACGACGTTCCACACCTTCAGCATCCCGCGCTTCTCCTGGATCATGACCGAGTGCAGGAACGCCGTCGCGGCGAGGAACGGCATGAGCGCGGCGTTCTCGACGGGGTCCCAGGCGTAGTACCCGCCCCAGCCGACCTCGACGTAGGCCCAGTGCGCGCCGAGCAGCTGGCCGATCCCGAGTGCCGTCCAGGCGAGCAGCGTCCAGCGCCGGGTGGTGACGATCCAGCGCTCGTCGGTGCGCCCGGAGAGGAGCGCGCCCATCGCGAACGCGAAGGGGACGGCAAGCCCGACGTAGCCGAGGTAGAGGAACGGCGGGTGGCTCATCATGTACGGGTTCTGCAGGCTCGGGTTGAGGCCGGCGCCGTCGAGCGGCGCCGCCTGCACGGCGAACGGGCTGGCGACGGCGACGAGCAGCCAGCTGAAGCCGACGCAGATGCCCGCGAGCACCGGCACCACCCAGACGACGAGGTCGCGCGCGCGCCGCCGGTTGAGCCACACCGCGAGCGCCGAATAGCCGGTGAGGATCAGGAGCCAGAGGAGGAGCGATCCCTCCTGCCCGCCCCAGAAGGCGGAGAGCTTGTAGATCCCGCCGAGCGAGCGGCTCGAGTGGTCGGCGACGTAGGTGAGGGAGAAGTCGTCGCGGGCGAACGCGACGGCGAGTACGACGGAGGCCACGACCGTCGACGCGAACGCGCCGATCAGAGCGTTCCGGGCGGAGTGCGCGAGCCGGCGCCGGCCGAGCGTCGCAGCGGCGGCGCCGGCGACGAGCGCGTAGACCGACAGGCCGAGCGTGATGACGAGGGCCGCGCGGCCGAGCTCGGGCATCTATTCGGGCGGCTTGACGGCGGTGTACTTTGACGGGCACTTCGTCACCATCGAGCCCGGGCTCGCGACGAAGGTGCCGTTCTTCAGCTCTCCTTCGACGACGATGTGCCGTCCGATCTTGAACAGGTCGGGAACCGAGCCCTTGTAGAGGACGGCCACGGTCTTCGGGCTGTCGCCCTCGATGTCGCGCAGCTTGAAGCGCATCCCGTCCGCGTACGCGTCACCCGTGACCGGGCCGACGACGAGGCCTGCGACCGAGATCGTCCCGGTCTGTGAGGTCAGCTCGCTCGGCTTGACCGACGGGGTGCCGCCGCCACCGGCGATCGAGGTGTAGAGCAGGAAGACGGCGAGCACCGCCGCGATCGAGAGCGCGATGACGAGACGGGCAGGTGAGCGCTTCCGTGCCACACGGAGAGTCTAGCCCGGCGGCACGCGGGCGGCGCGTAGAGCCCATTTCAGAATGACGCTTCGTCGACGGGGTGCGATGGGCGCGTGCGATGCGAGGACGCAGGGAGCCTGCATAGCAGCGCTATGCAGGCGACCGAGGACGAAGCAGCGTGCGCGCCCATCGCATCCAGTCGGCACAAGGCTTCATTCTGAAAGGGGCTCTTAGGGAACGGTTACGCCGCGTCGCGCTCGGCGACGCGGTCGCGGCGCGCCGGGATCTCGTAGCCGTGGTCGTGGCAGAGCGACCCGGGCGAGTCCTCGGTGAAGGCGTCGCAGTATCCCTTGCCGTAGGCGGCCCGCATGAACGCCGCGACGACGTCGAGGCTCCACTCGCTCACGTCGGCGGCTTCCCGCCACAGGTCGGTGAGGCGGAGGTCGATGTCGAGCTCGAGCAGATCGATACGGGTGGGCCGCTGCATCGCTCTGCAGGCTACGGAGTGCGTCGGACGGCATAGAGTTCCCGCAAATGGGTGGTATTCGCGTCGGCCCTGCCCGTGTCCCCTCGCGCGACAGCCCGGAGGCCGCGGTCGCGACCCTGCTCGAGCGCGGCTACACGGCCTGCGAGATCGACTTCGAGGGCGGCTTCTGGATGGACTACCCGTGGGCGGAGCGGCTGGGCGAGGTCGCCCGCGACCACGACGTGACGCTGTCGGTGCACGCACCGCTGTTCGGGTTCATGGGGCACCTGGAGCCCAGCGGCAAGAAGTTCGCGTCGGCGGTCGGAGCGCTCGACCGCAGCGCGGGGATCGCGGCCGCGTGCGGGGCCGAGGTGGTCGTCTTCCATCCCGGCTTCCTCCTCGGCCGCTCCCGCGAGGACGCGATCGCGTCGGTGGTCGAGCAGCTCGGCACGCTGCGCGAGCGGCTCGAGGGGAAGGGGCGGGCGGTGCCTTTCGGCGTCGAGGTGATGGGCCGGGTGCGCGACCTGGGGTCGCTCGACGACGTCGTCGAGATCTCCCGCCGCACCGGCTGGGTGCGCCCCGTGCTCGACTTCGCCCACATGCATGCGACGAGCGACGGCGCCTACCTCGAGGTCGGCCTGTTCGTGGAGGCGCTCGAGGCGGCGGACGAGGTGCTGGAGCCGGCGGCGCCGTTCCACATCCACTTCTCCGACATCGCCTTCGCGAACCGCAACGAGAAGCATCACCTGCCCTACGGCGAGGGGACGCTGCGGGCCGAGCCGCTGCGCGAGGCACTCGACCGCTTCGAGCGGCCGGCGACGGTGATCTCGGAGTCCCCGGACGAGGCGTCGAGCCAGGCGATCAGGGAGATCCTGACCCGCTCGTAGGGGCCGGGCGTGCCCGGCCCGGCGCCGACCGTGCCGCCCGAACGCTAGGCGCGCGTCGCGTCCGGCACGGCCGTCAGCACGGCGAGCTCCTCCTCGACCGCGGCTGCTTCCTCGTCACGGCCGCGCGCCCGCAGGAACCTCGTGAGCGCCGTCAGCGGCTCGATCTCGTGACGGCGGAGCCCGGTGGCGCGTAGGATCTTGACCGCCTCGCGGAGGAGCTCCTCGGCCTCCTCGTCCCGGCCTTGCGCGGCGCGCACGACGCCGAGTGCCAGCCTGGTCGTCGAGTCCGAGCCGACGTCCCGGGCGCCGACCGTCTCCCGCGCCTCGAGCGCGAACCGCTCCGCCTCGTCCACGCGGCCCTGCTCGAGCACCACCTGGGCGAGCATCCGCTGGCTCTCGACGAGGGTCCCACGATCCTCGAGCGGCTTGAGGATGCGACTGGCCCCCCGGAACAGCTCCTCGGCACGCTGCAGCTCCCCCCGCTTCCAGGCAACCCGGCCGAGCCCGTTGAGCGTACGCGCGTGGCTGAGCTTGATCCCGCTCTCCGCAAAGAGCGCGCGCGCCTGCTCGAGCGATGCCTCGGCCTCGTCGAGGCGTCCGTGCAGGGCTGCCAGATTCCCTGCCATGCGAAGCGTCCAGGCACGGCTCCTCGGGCTGCCACTCGCGTCCGCGAGCTCGATCGCACGCTCGAGTGATTCCCGGGCGAGCGCCGGCTCCAGTCGGACGTCGTGGATGTCGGCCATCTCCAGGAGCACGCCGGCCTGCAGGTCGAGACGGCCGATGCGCTCGGCGATCTCGAGCTTCTCGTTGGCGAGCTGCTCCACCTCTGCGAGGTCGCCCTCCCACCAGTGCGTTGTCGCGACGGTCTCGAGAGCGTCGAACCGACCCACGTCGTCGCTCGCGTCGATCACGCCCAGCGCAGCGTTCGCGAGCTCGCGCGCACGGACGTGGTCGGCGTCGCGGTAGAGGGCCACCTGGGCGAGAGCCGTCAACGCCCTGGCCTCGACCCGGTTGTCACCGGCCTCCCGGGCGAGGTCGCACACGGCCTCCATCTCCGCGGAGACCGCCGGGATGTCGGTCATCCGCCAGGCGGCGCGGGCCGCCTGGTAGCGGCGCTCGAGCGTGGGCTCCAGATCCACGGCCCGCAGCAGCAGGCGGCGGCCTGCGCGGTTCGCCTCGCGTGCGAGGGCTCGCCGCCCTGCACGCTCGAGCACCGCCGCGGCGTCGGACGCGAGCTCCGGCGGGACGCGCCCCTCGAGCTCGCGGGCGATCTGCGCCGCCTCGTCGAGGTGGTACGCCCGGATCTCGACGAGATCCTCCCCCGACACGCGCTCGGCGAGCCACGCGGCGAGGCGACGGTGGAGCGCTCCGCGGGACGACTTCGGCAAGCTCGCGTACGCGACGTCGCGGATGAGCCCGTGCTTGAACCTGTACGCGTCCTCGCCGCGGATCGCCGACCGCTGCTCGCGCACCAGGAACTCGCGTCGGGTGAGCTCGTCGAGCCCGTCTGCGATCTCGTGGTCGTCGAGGAGCGCTGCGACCGCGCCGGCCGGGAAGGTACGGCCGGCCACCGCCGCCCGCTGCAGCAGCGCCTTCGTCCCCGGCGGCAGCCGGTCGATGCGCGCGGCGATCATGGCCTGCACGGTGTGAGGGATCCCCGGCTCGCCGTCGGCGCCCGACTCGAGCAGCATGCGTACCGTCTCCTCGAGGAACAGCGGGTTCCCCTCGGTCGTGTCGAGCACGGCTGCGCGCCGCTCGCGGCTCAGCGGCGCCGGAGCACCGCAGCTGAGGGCGTCGACGAGGATCTCGCTGTCGTCGCGGGGGAGCGCCTCCAGCTCGATCGCGGTCGCGCGCACCTTGCCCCCTCCCCACCCGGGCCGCCGGTCGAGCAGGTCGTCGCGTGCGAGGCAGAGGATCAGGATCGGCACGTCCCGCACGCTGCCCGCCAGGTGCTCGACGAGGTCGAGCATCTCCTCCTCCGCCCAGTGGAGGTCCTCGAACACGAGCACGAGCGGCTGCACCGAGGCGAGCTCGGTCGCCCACGTGCGGGCCGCCCAGGCGATCTCCGTGGAGCCGCGCTCATCTCCCACCGCGTCGAGCACCCCGGAGGCGAGGCCGAGCAGGTCGGCGACCGCCTCGTCGCCGCAGCACGCGCGCAGCTTCTCGGCCGCAGCCTCCATCGAGTCGTCGTCAGTGATCCCGGCCGCGGTCTTCACCATCTCGGACAGCGCCCAGTAGGTGACGCCCTCCCCGTACGGGAGGCAGCGCCCGCCCAGCACCGTGGCCCGCTCGATGCCCGCACAGAACTCGTGCGCGAGCCGCGACTTCCCGACCCCGGGCTCGCCGAAGACGGTGACGAGGTGGACGCGCTCGTCGCGCACGGCGCGACCGAACGTGTTGTGGAGGAGCTCGAGCTCTTCCTCGCGGCCGACGAACGGCACGGACACGGTCACCCGGCGCCCAACCTCCTCGGACACCGACAGGGCCCGCCAGGCCTCGAGGCCTGCGGCGAAGCCGCGTGCGGACTGCGGCCCCAGCTTCTCCGTCACGACCGCGTCGCGGGCGAGGCTGCGCACGACGGGGCCGAGGAGGACCTCGCCGGGCTCCGCCGCCTGCTGCAGCCGTGCCGCCGCGTTGACGGCGCGCCCGGTGGCGAAGGTGGACTCGGTGTCGTCGGCCACGATCTCGCCCGACTCGACGCCGATCCGCACCTCGAGGCCGAGCTCGTGCACGGCCTGAACGATCGCGAGGGCGGCCCGCACGGCCCGCTCGGCGTCGTCCTCGTGGGCGACCGGCACACCGAATGCCGCCATGACGGCGTCGCCGGCGAACTTCTCGACGGTGCCGCCGTGCGCAACGAGGCACTCGGCGACGAGGTCGAAGAACCCCGTCACGCGCGAGCGCACGACCTCCGGGTCGGCTGTCGCGACGAGCTCGGTCGAGCCGACGAGATCCGCGAAGAGCACCGTCGCCAGCTTGCGCTCCATCCCCACAGGATAGGCGCGCCACGGCACTCCCGGTCGACCGTTCCACATGCCGCCGCCACCGGCGTCCCCTACGATGGGTTCGTGCTCGACCCGAAGGTCTTCAAGGCATACGACGTTCGCGGCCTCTACGGCGCGGAGCTCGACGAGGAGGGCGCGTACGCGATCGGGCGCGCCTACGTCGAGCACTTCGAGCCGCGGGCGATCGCGGTGGGACGGGACATGCGCGTGTCCGCCCCGGCGATGGCCGCCGCCGTGATCGAGGGCGCGGCCGACGGCGGCGCGGACATCGTCGACCTCGGCATGGTCGGCACCGAGATGGTCTACTACGCGGTCGGCGCACTCGGCCTGGAGGGCGGCATCTGCGTCACCGCCTCCCACAACCCGAAGCAGTACACGGGCATGAAGATCGTGCGCCGCGGCGCGCTCCCGGTCGGAGGCGACTCCGGCCTCGAGGACGTGAGGGCCCGCGCTCAGGCGGGCTTCGGCCCCGTTGCACGGCGCGGCGAGATCCGGTCGGAGGACGTGTACCCCGGCTTCGTCGACAAGGTGCTCTCGTTCGTGGACGTGCCTGCCGTCCGGCCGCTGCGCGTCGTCATCGACGCGGCCAACGGCATGGCGGGAGCGATGCTGCCGCCGGTGCTGGAGCGGCTTCCGCAGCTCGACGTGGTGCGCTGCTTTTTCGACCCGGACGGCACGTTCCCGAACCACGAGCCGAACCCGCTCCTGCCCGAGAACCGTGAGTTCATCGTCGCCAAGACGCGCGACGAGGGCGCCGACCTCGGCGTCGCCTACGACGGGGACGCAGACCGCTGCTTCTTCGTCGACGACACCGGCGAGTTCGTCCCCGGCGACTTCGTCACGGCGCTCCTGGCCGAGAGCATGCTCGCCAAGGAACCGGGCGGCACCGTGCTCTACGACGTACGGGCGAGCTGGGCCGTGCCCCGCACGATCGAGGCGGCCGGCGGAACGGCGCTCGTTAACCGCGTCGGCCATGCGTTCATCAAGCACCGCATGCGCAAGGAGAACGCCGTCTTCGCCGGAGAGGTTTCGGCGCACTACTACTTCCGCGACTTCACCCAGGCCGACTCCGGCGTGGTGCCGTTTCTGCTCATGCTGGAGCTGATCTCCCGCAGAGGCGCAAAGCTGTCCGAGATCCTGGCGCCGTTCCGGGAGCGCTACTTCATCACGGGTGAGATCAACACCCCGGTCGCGGACATGCCGTTGAAGCTGCAGGAGATCAAGGAGCGGTATGCAGCGCAGGGCGGGCGGATCTCCCACCTGGACGGGGTGTCCGTCGACTTCGACGACTGGCACTTCAACGTGCGCCCCTCGAACACCGAGGCGCTGCTGCGCCTCAACCTCGAGGCGCTGTCCGAAGAGAAGATGACCGAGAAGCGCGACGAGCTGCTCGCGCTCATCAACGCGTGAAAGGAGTGCTCCAGGGGCCGGAGCTCGGCCGGGTCACCGACCGGCGGCCGCCCTTCAAGTACTCCGCGCTGACGCGCGTGTGGTTCTCCGACACGGACGCGCAGGGGGTCGTCTACTACGGGCGCTACCTGCCCTACTTCGACCATGCCCGCACCGAGTACCACCGCCACCTGGGGCAGCTCTCGGTCACCGGCGCCGAGTTCGTGATGCGCGCATCGGCGGTCGACTACTACGCGCCGGCTCGCTTCGACGACCTGCTCGAGTGCTTCGTGCGCATCGGCAGGATCGGCAGGACGAGCGTCACGTACGACTGCGCCGCCTACCGGCTTCCCGACGACGAGCTGATGGTGACGGCGACGCAGACGCTCGTGCTGATCGACACGACCACCCGCCGCCCGGTGCCGATTCCCGAGCACGCGCGTGACGCGATCCGCGCCTTCGAGGCGAAGGATCTCGCCGAGTGAGCAGCCGGGCGCTCGAGGCGATCGACAGGATCCTGAACCGGGGCGGCGACGCCGACGACGTGCTGCGGGCGGTCGTTGCCGAGCTCGCCCGCGAGCCCGGCGTCGACTGGGCGGGCATCTTCTTCCTCGAGGACGGCAAGCTCGCGCTCGGCCCCGAGGCGGGTGCCCCGGACAAGAGCCGCCGCGTGCGCGTCCCTGTCGCCTATCAGGGCACGCATGTGGGCGAGCTCGCGATCGACGGCGCCGCCGACGCCGCCTTCCTCGAGCGCGTCGCGGTCGTCGTCTCCGCCCACGTGCTACTCGGCTGGGACACCGGCGGGGAGGCCTGGGTCCCGTAGGGGCCAGGCCATGCCCGGCCCGCCACCGGGCGTTGGCTCAGGGTGTCTGCGTGTGAGCCTCGAACAGTCGGAGGTCGCTGCGCGGCCGCCCAGTCTCCCGGACGGCCGCTGCAGCGATTCCCCCTCCCCCCTCTCTCAGGTTGTACTCACCCACCGGAGGGACGCAATACCTCGATCGAGGTACGACGAGTGCCTACCCGAACGATTGGATTCTCGCTCTACCCGGGCTAATTCGGCGTGACGCGGTAGGCGTCGAAGACGGCGTCGAGGTTCCTCAACGTCGACAGCAGCGAGCGCAGGTCCTTCACGTCGCCGAGCTCGGCCGTGTACCAGTTGCGCGCCATCCCGTCCTCGACGGAGCCGCCGTACGAGACGATGTTGGCGCCGTGCTCCGAGAAGGAGCGCGCCACGTCCTCGAGCAGCCGCGCCTGGTCCCACGCCTCGACGGCGATCTGCACCCTGAAGCTCGTCTTCGCGCTTCCCTCCCACTCCACCGGCGTGAACCGCTCGGGGTTGCGCATCAGGGCCTTCACGTTGGGGCAGTCGGAGCGGTGGATGGTGATGCCCCGGCCAAGCGAGATGTAGCCGCGGATGTCGTCGCCCGGCACGGGCGTGCAGCACTTGGCGAGCCGCACGAGCACGTCCTCGACGCCCTGCACGACGATGCCGAGGCTGTCCCCCGTCACGGTCGAGCGGGCCTTCGCCGGCTTGAGCGTGATCGCCGGCTCCTCGGCCACCTCCTCGGTCTTGAGGCGCTGCAGCACCTTGTTCACGACCTGGCCGGTGCCGAGCTTGCCGGAGCCGACCGCGAGATAGAAGTCCTCCGCCTTCTTGAAGCCGAGCTCCCGGATCACCTGGGCGAGCACGCTCGAGCCCTGCAGCTTCCGGTACGGCAGGTTCTGCCCCTTGAGGGCGTGGTCGAGCATCTCGCGGCCCTTGGCCTCGGTCTCGCCCTTCGTCTCCCGCTGGAACCACTGGCGGATCTTGTTGCGGGCCCGTGACGAGGCGGCGAGGGACACCCAGTCGCGTGACGGCCCGCGCCCGGACTTCGAGGTGAGGATCTCGACGAAGTCCCCGTTCTTGAGCCGGTAGTGCAGCGGCACGATGCGCCCGTTCACCTTGGCCCCCACGGTCTTGTGCCCCACGTCGGTGTGCACCGCGTAGGCGAAGTCGATCGGCGTCGCCCCCGCAGGCAGCGTCTTGACCTCGCCCTTCGGCGTGAAGACGTACACCTCGTCGTCGAACAGGTCGGTGCGCAGCGTCCGCATGTACTCGGCCGCGTCCTGGTCGTCGCCCTGCCAGTCCATCAGCGTCTTCACCCACGCGAGCCACTCGTCGTCGCCCTTGCCCGCGCGGCCCCGCTTGTACAGCCAGTGCGCCGCGATCCCGTACTGGGCCTCCTCGTGCATCTCGCGGGTGCGCACCTGGATCTCGAGCGGGGTGCCGGACGGCCCGATCACCGTGGTGTGCAGCGACCGGTAGCGGTTCAGCTTCGGCATCGCCACGAAGTCCTTGAACCGGCCGGGCATCGGCTTCCAGAGGGAGTGGATGATGCCGAGGGCGCCGTAACAGTCGCGTGTGCCCTCGTCGCCGGCGCGCTCGACGATCACGCGCATCGCCGTGAGGTCGTAGATCTCGTTGAACTCGCGGCCCTTCTTGGCCATCTTGTCGTAGATCGAGTAGAAGTGCTTCGCGCGCCCGGAGATGTCGGACGGGATGTCCGCCCGCTCGAGCTCCACCTGCAAGAGCTCCGCCGCCTTCTCCACCTGGGCCTCGCGGTCGGCCCTGCGGTCGGCCACCATCGCCTTGATCTCGGCGTACTTGCGCGGGTGCAGGATCTGAAACGAGAGGTCCTCGAGCTCCCATTTCACGGCGTGGATACCGAGGCGGTGTGCGAGCGGCGCGTACACCTCGAGCGTCTCCTTCGCCTTCTGCACCTGCTTCTGCTTGCCCAGGTACTCGATCGTCCGCATGTTGTGGAGACGGTCGGCGAGCTTGATCAGGATCACCCGCACGTCCTGCGCCATCGCCACGATCATCTTCCGGTAGTTCTCGGCCTCCGCCTGCTCGCGGCTCTGGAACGAGATCCGCGTCAGCTTGGTGACGCCTTCCACGAGCTGCGCGATGTCCGGACCGAACTCGGCGCGTAGCTCGTCGAGGTCGGTGGACGTGTCCTCGACGACGTCGTGGAGGAGTGCTGCGGCGATCGTCTGCTCGTCGAGGTGAAGCTGCGCGCAGATCTGCGCGACACCCCACGGATGGTTGATGAACTCTTCGCCGGAGCGCCGCACCTGGCCGCGGTGGGCCCTCTCGGAGTAGTCGAAGGCGCGCTTGATCAGCCCCTTGTCGACGCCGGGGTTGTACGTCTCGATGCTCGCGATCAGCTCGCTGACGAGGTCGTCGTGATGGCGTTCCGTGTCGATGACGGCCATGAGCTCAGTGTACTCGGCGACTTCCAGGGGACAGGAGCGGCGGCCCGGCTGCCGAAGCTACTCTGGCCATGAGAGTGCTTCGCCGCTACCTCGAACGCCGCCGCATCCGACGGCTGATCGTCGAGCTGGATCGGATGACGGCCCGCGCGGATCGCGCTCCGGGGCTCGGGCGCCCGCTGCGCGGCTAGAACGTCGTCCGGGCTGCGTCGGGGGTACCGACGGAGGACTCGTCGAAGGACCCGACCTGCTCGAGAAGGGAAGGAGACCACTCATGGCAGCCACGAAGACCGGCACCCGCACGTTCGCCACCCGGAACGACATCCCCGAGGAGGCCCGCGAGCAGATCGTCGAGCTGCTGAACGCACGCCTCGCGGACACGTTCGACCTTTACGGGCAGCTGAAGCAGGCCCACTGGAACGTCAAGGGCGGCGACTTCATCAAGCTGCACGAGCTCTACGACACGATCGCGGCGAGCGTGCTCGGGTTCGTCGACGAGATCGCGGAGCGTGCGACGGCCCTCGGCGGCCTCGCCCTCGGCACGGTGCGCATGGCCGCGTCCGCCTCGGCCCTCGACGAGTACCCGCTCGACGCGACGGAGGGGAAGGACACGGTGGAGGCGATCTCCGACCGGCTCGCCGCCTACGGCGCGGGCGTGCGCAAGGCGATCGACGCCGCCGACGGGCTCGCCGACAAGGACACCGCCGACCTGTTCACCGAGATCTCGCGCTCGATCGACAAGCACCTCTGGTTCGTCGAGGCGCACCTGCAGGCGTAGAGGAGAAGCGGCCTATGCGGCCGCGGGCAGCGTCCGCGGCGCTCCGTGCTCGAGGAGCGACCGGAACGTCTCCGATTCGAGCAGCTGCCGCTTGCCGCCGGTCTCGGCGAGATCCAATTCGGCGAAGATCCGCCGTGCCTCCGGCGTCCATGCCTCCTCGCCGGCCTTCCACAGCTCGGCGAGCCAGGAGCGCATCTCGTCGTAGGCCTCGGGCGCGTCGAACAGGCGGCGCACGACGAGCTGCGGCGACACTGTCCCGTTCCACCTGTTCTGCTTCAGTCGGAAGGCGACGTCGTAGCGGCCCTCGTCGCGCAGCTGCTCGAGCTGGGCGCCGAAGCCGAACGCGATCGCGCTGCCGGCGTCGCGCCCGTGCTGGCGCACGCGAAAGCGGAGGTGCTTGCCCTCTCCCACCGTGGTCGGGTCGACCGCCTCGCAGCTCGCGACGAGCAGCGTCACGTCGGGGTTGCCGAGCCCGAACGGTGCGAGCCGGTCGAGCTCGCGCGCGAGGTCGAGGGTGAGCGCCGCTGCGGGCACGATCGCGTCGACCCTGGTCACGGGCATGAGATCGGCGCCGGAGAGCTCGGCGTCGGCCTGCGCCGCGAACGCCCCGGCGAACGCCTCGAGCCGCTCCGGCCGGATGGAGAGCCCTGCGGCGGCACGGTGGCCGCCGAACCGCTCGAGGTGCTCCGCGCAGGCGCCGAGCGCGCCGTGCAGGTCGAACGCCGGGACGGAGCGTCCTGAGCCTTTCCATTCCTCGCCGCTGCCCGCGACCATCACGACGGGTCGGTTGAAGCGCTCGACGAGGCGTGACGCCACGATGCCGATCACGCCCTCGTGCCAGTCCTCGCCCCAGACGACGTAGCCGCGGCGCCTGCGCTTCGACTCCGGCCAGCTCTCCACGAGCGCGACCGCCTCACGCAGGATCCTGTCCTCCACCGCCTGCCGGTCGCGGTTCAGCGTCTCGAGCTCGGCGGCGAGCAGGTCGGCCTCGCGGGCGTCCTCGGTCAGGATCAGGTGGAGTGCGACGTCCGGGCGCCCGAGCCGGCCGGCGGCGTTGATGCGCGGAGCGAGCCGGAAGCCGACGGCGGTCGCGTCGATGATGGCCGGGTCGACCCGCGCCGATCGCATCAGCGCACACAGGCCGGGCTTCTGGGTTCGAGCGAGCGCCCGCAGGCCGGCGGTCGCGAGGGAGCGGTTCTCGTCGACGAGGGGGACGACGTCGGCGATCGTGGCGAGGGCGACGAGATCGAGGTGACGGGTGACGGCGGGATGGTCGGCGCCGAGCAGCGCCTGGGCGAGCTTGTGGACGACGCCCGTGCCGCACAGCTCGGGGAACGGGTAGTCGGACGGCCGCGTCGCCACGATGGGGCAGTCGGGCAGCGTCTCCCCGGGCCGGTGGTGGTCGGTGACGATGACGTCGACGCCCAGCCGCTTCGCCTCGGCCACCTCGGCGACGGCGGTGATGCCGCAGTCGACGGTGAGCAGCAGGTCGATGCCTCCCTCGGCGAGCCGGGCGATCGTGCCACTGGAGACGCCGTACCCGTCCTCGAAGCGGCTCGGCAGATGCCAGGTGACGTCGGCGCCGAGCTCGCGCAGGGTCAGCACCGCGAGCGTGGTGGCGCAGATCCCGTCGACGTCGTAGTCGCCGTGGACGCAGATCTTCTCCCCCGCAGCCGCGGCCGCGCGAAGCCGCGCCACGGCGGCTTCCATGTCGCCGAGCAGCAGCGGGTCGTGACCGGGGCGCTCGGGCTCGAGGAACGCGCGCGCCGCCTCTGCGTCCGCACAACCACGGCGGACGAGGATGCCCGCGGTGACCTCGGAGATGCCGAGCTCGCGCGCGAGAAGCGCTACGTCCGCATACTCGACCGGGGCGATCGTCCAGCTCGCTGCCATGCAGGCCACGGTACGGACCGACCCGGACGGATCGGCCCGGTTCCTAGCTGCGCCGCGCCCGCAGGGAGTCGCGGACGATCTTCACCCACAGCATCACGATCCCGATCGTGGCGCCGACGACGACCACGGCGATGGGCGCGAAGTACGCCATCTGCGCCAGCGAGTACTTCGTGACCGCGGCCCCGACGAGCCAGATCGCGAGCACCACGAAGAGCATGCCGACGACGAGTCGCGTATCCTTCATGTCCTGAGGCTAGCCTGTGAGCGTGAACGCCGGCGAGATCAACTACGTCTCGGGCGACGACTACGTCCTCGAGTTCCTCGGCTACCGCTTCGGGTTCGGCACCTTCGACTTCGAGGAGCGCGTCACGGCGGCCGCCGTGAAGCTCGGCCTGATCGAGGGGAACGACCTGGACGAGGAAGAGACACTCGATCTCGTGGAGCTTGCGGCGGACGGTCGTGTCGTCGAGGCCCGCAGCGGGCTCGGCCGGTACCTCGTACGTCACTGGGAGCGTGTTTCGCTGAACGACGGCGAGTCGCTCGTGTACTGGTTGCGCAAGCTCGTCTTCCGCGGTGCCTACCTCGATCACCGCGTCAAGGAGGGCCTGTTGGAGGTGGCCTGGGACGAGGTGTCGGGGGATTTCGGCTACGCCGAGCCGCAGGGTGGACGAGCGCTGCTCGAGCTCGCCCCGACGCCGTCCTGGCACGAGCTGCAATTCAGGGGTTGATCCCGGGGATCGCCTAGAACAGGCTCCCGTCGCCCTTCGGCGCACCGACGTGAGCGCGCCCGAGCTCGGTGATCACCCGGCCGCGCGGGGTGCGCTGCAGGAAGCCGAGCTGCAGCAGGTACGGCTCGTAGACGTCCTCGATCGTGTCGGGCTCCTCGCCGAGCGCGACGGCGAGCGTCGACAGTCCGACGGGGCCGCCGCCGAACTTGAAGGCGACCGCGTGCAGGAGCTCGCGGTCGGTGCGCTCGAGGCCCTCGTCATCGACCTCGAGCAGCTCGAGCGCCTCCTGCGCGACGACGGCCGTGATCACCCCTGCGTGGCGCACCTCCGCGACGTCGCGCACCCGCCGGAGGATGCGATTGGCTATGCGCGGCGTGCCGCGCGAGCGGCGTGCGATCTCCTCGGACGCGTTCTCCTCGATCTCGACGCGGAGGATGCCGGCGGAGCGGCGGACGATCACGCCGAGCTGGCCGGGGTCGTAGTAGCCGAGCCGGAACGTCATCCCGAAGCGGTCCCGCAGCGGCGTCGTCAGCAGGCCGGTGCGCGTCGTGGCGCCGACGAGGGTGAAGTGCGGCAGGTCGAGCGTGAGGGTGCGCGCGGCGGGCCCCTGCCCGACGACGATGTCGAGCCGGAAGTCCTCGAGCGCCGGGTAGAGGATCTCCTCGATCGCCCGGTTGACGCGGTGGATCTCGTCGACGAACAGCACGTCGCGCTCCTCGAGCGAGGTGAGGATCGCGGCCATGTCGCCCTTGCGCTCGAGCGCGGGACCCGCCACGGTGCGCAGCCCGACGCCGAGCTCCTCGCGCACGATGCCGGCGAGGGTGGTCTTGCCGAGGCCGGGTGGCCCGACGAGGAGGACGTGGTCGAGCGCCTCGCCGCGCGCCTTGGCCGCGTCGAGCACGATCGCGAGCTGCTCCTTCGTGCGCTCCTGGCCGACGAACTCGTCGAGGCGCCGGGGCCGCAGCGACCGCTCGACCTCCGAGTCCCCGTCCTGAAGGACGGGGACGAGCAACTCGGATCGCGTCATGCGACTCTCCGTAGCGCCAGGCGAACGCGCTCTTCGCTCGGCAGCTCCGGGTCGATCGAGGCAAGCGCCTGCTCGGCCTCCAGGATCGAGTAGCCGAGCTCGACGAGCGCGTCGCGAGCCACGAAGTCCGAGGACGTGCCGGATGCGCTCGTCGCAATCGCGTCAGCGATTGCGACTTTCTCCTTCAGCTCGAGCACGATCCGCTCGGCCGTCTTCTTGCCGATCCCCGGGATGACCTGGAAGCGCGCATGGTCGCCGAGGGCGATCGCGCGGCGCAGGTCGGCGACGGGAGAGCCGGAGACGACGGCGAGCGCCACCTTGGGCCCGATGCCGGTGACCGTGAGCAGCTGCGTGAACAGCTCGCGCTCGGCCCTGTCGGCGAAGCCGTACAGCTGCATCGTGTCCTCGCGCACGTGCAGGTAGGTCTCGACGACCACCTCTCCCCCGCTCTCAGCCTGGCGCAGGACGGGCGGAGTGGCGGCGACGAGGTAGCCGACACCCCCGACGTCGAGCACGAGCCCGTCGGCCGAGCGCCCGGCGGGCGTGCCGCGGAGCCTCGCGATCACGACGCGAGCCTCGCGAGCGGCGGCATCAGCGCATGGCAGATGGCGACGGCGAGCGCGTCCGCCTCGTGGGACGTGCCGGGCTCCTGCTCGAGGGAGAGGATCACCTTCACCATGCGCTGTACCTGGCCCTTGTCGGCGCGGCCGTAGCCGCACACCGTCTGCTTGACCCGTGCCGGCGCGTACTCGGCGCACTCGACGCCGGCGGAGGCGGCGGCGACCAGCACGGCGCCGCGCGCCTGACCGACGAAGAGCGCGATGCGGGCGTCGGCCCCGACGAAGGACTCTTCCAGCGCGACCGCGTCCGGGGCGTGCGCCGCGATGAGATCCTGCACACCGTCGAAGATCCTCTTGAGCCGGAGCTCCGGGCGCTCCCGCGCGGTGCTTCGCCAGCACCCTTGTCCGAGTGCCGTGATACGCCCGTCGCTTTCGTGGACGATCCCGTATCCGCACGCAGCCGTTCCTGGGTCGATGCCGAGGACTTTCACGGTGGAAGGGTATGGATCGCTGCGGACGTCCTAGGGCGTCGTGCCGCAGTTCTCCTTCACCCAGGCCTCGATGCCGGCGGACGCCTTGTTCAGCTTGTCCTGGTCGAGGGCCTTCGTCGCCTCGGCAAGCTTTGCGATCTGCTCCGCGGTCGGGGTCGAGCCGGCCGTCAGGTCGAGTCCCTTGAGCGCGTCCGCGTAGACGGCGAACGCCTCCGCGAGCACCTGAAAGTCGTCTTTCACCTCGTCCGGCACTTCGTCCGCGAACGCCTCGAACGCCTTCGCCGTCGCCTCGAGGTCGTTCCCGCTGCCGCCCGTGGCCGCGGCTATCGCCTCGCCGAACTTCTGACTGACCTCGGCGAGGTCCTGGCAAGCGCCGGTAAGCCCCTCGATCCCGCTCGACGTGGTCTCGGTCTCATCGGTGACCATGTCGGTCTCCGTCTCCGTCGTGATCGCCTCGGTGGTCACCGTCTCCGCCGCAGCGGAGCTGCCCTCGTCGTTCGAGCCGCCGCACCCGGCAGCCACGAGCGCCAGCGCCGCGACTACGACCGCCGCTCCCATCCATCTCATCGGTCAAGCCCTCCCTGCGCCCGCGGGCGCCGATCGTAGGTGTCTTCCGTGAGACACCCTAGGGAAGGCGTCGGACCGACCGCAGCCGCGCCGTTACGACGCGACGGCCTCCAGCACGGATTCCGGGATGTCGAAGTTGGCGTAGACGTCCTGGACGTCGTCGTTGTCCTCGAGGCCCTCGACGAGTCGCACGACCTTCTTCGCGGTCGACTCGTCGTCGATCGCGACGGTGACCTTCGGCACCATCGAGAGCTCGGCGGACTCGATCGTGAAGCCTGCCGCCTCGACCGCCTCGCGCACGAGGGCGAACTGCTCGGGAGCGCACGACACCTGGAAGGTGGAGCCGTCGAGCTCGACGTCGTCGGCGCCGGCGTCGGCGGCCGCCAGGAACAGCTCCTCCTCGTCCACGCCATCGGCATCGACGAGCACGACCCCGCGCCGCTCGAACTGCCATGCGACCGCGCCGGTGGCGCCGAGGTTGCCGCCGTGCTTGGAGAAGAGGTGGCGGACGTCGGAGGCGGTGCGGTTGCGGTTGTCGGTGAGCGCCTCGACGATCACGGCGACTCCTTCGGGGCCGTAGCCCTCGTAGACAACCGTCTCCCAGGCGGCGCCGTCACCGGCCTCTCCCGAGCCCTTCGCGATCGCGCGCTCGATGTTGTCCTTCGGCATCGAGTAGCTGCGCGCCTTCTCGATCGCGTTCTGCAGCGCGAGGTTGCCGCCGGGGTCGGCGCCGCCCTCCTTCGCCGCGACCATGATCCCGCGGGAGAGCTTGGAGAAGAGCTTGCCGCGCTTCTTGTCGGCGGCGCCCTTCTTGTGCTTGATCGACGACCACTTGCTATGCCCGGACACCTTGCTCCTCCCTCACCATCTGCAAGAACCGTTCGTGGATGCGCGTGTCGGCGGTCAGCTCCGGGTGGAACGACGCGACGAGGATCCTGCCCTCGCGCGCGAGCACCGGGTGGCCGTCGACCTCGGCGAGGATATCGACGTTCGGGCCGGCCGCGGTGATCCAGGGGGCGCGGATGAAGACGGCCCGGAACGGGGCCTCCTCTCCCTCGATCCCGACGTCGGCCTCGAAGCTCGCGATCTGGCGGCCGAACGCGTTGCGCTGTACGACGAGATCGATCAGGCCAAGCCGTTCGCGGTCGAGCACGATCATGCCCGCGCACGTGCCGAAGATCGGCGCGTCGAAGCCGCGGAGCGCCTCGTCGAGCCCGTACAGCTCCATCAGGCGCAGGATCGCGGTCGACTCGCCGCCGGGGATGACGAGCCCGTCGAGCCTCTGGAGCTGCGCCGGCAGGCGCACCTCGACGACCTCGGCGCCGAGCGCGCGCAGCACCCCCGCGTGCTCGCGAAACGCCCCTTGCAACGCCAGTACACCGATTCTCATGCGTGAATTGTATGGCTCGCCGACACGACGCCCGGCGACCCTCTCGTCGCTCCGCGGAGCGGAGGGGCTACCAGCCGCGGACTTCGAGCCGCTCGCCCTCGGGCAGCGACGCGGACGAGATGCCGACCATGGGCTCGCCGAGCCCGGTCGAGACCTCGGCCAGGATCTTCGCGTCCTGGTAGTGCGTGGTGGCCTCGACGATCGCCTTGGCGCGGCGGTCGGGGTCGCCCGACTTGAAGATGCCGGATCCGACGAAGACGCCGTCTGCGCCGAGCTGCATGCAGAGGGAGGCGTCGGCGGGGGTGGCGATGCCGCCGGCCGTGAAGGTGACGACAGGCAGGCGACCGTTCTCGGCCACCCAGCGGACGAGCTCGTACGGGGCCTGCAGGTTCTTGGCCTCCGCATACAGCTCCTCCGTGCGCAGCGACTGCAGGCGGCGGATGCCGCCGAAGACGGTGCGCATGTGCGTGACGGCGTTGACGATGTCGCCGGTGCCCGCCTCGCCCTTGGTGCGGATCATCGCCGCGCCTTCGGCGATCCGCCGCAGGGCCTCACCGAGGTTGGTGGCGCCGCACACGAACGGGATCGTGAACTCCCACTTGTCGACGTGGTGCTCGACGTCCGCGGGCGTGAGCACCTCCGACTCGTCGATGTAGTCCACCTCGAGCGCCTGCAGGATCTGGGCCTCGGCGAAATGGCCGATGCGGCACTTCGCCATCACCGGGATGGAGACGGCCTCCTGGATCTCGCGGATCATGCCCGGGTCGGACATGCGCGCGACACCGCCGTCGCGGCGGATGTCGGCGGGGACGCGCTCGAGCGCCATCACGGCGACGGCGCCCGCGTTCTCCGCGATCACCGCCTGCTCGGCGTTGACGACGTCCATGATCACCCCGCCCTTGAGCATCTCGGCGAGGCCGCTCTTGACGCGCATCGTCCCGTACTCGGCCATCTGCTCAGTGTAGCGAGGCGCTCCCCCACGCGGTTGCGTGAGGAAGCGCCTCGCGTCGTGGCCGGGTCAGGCTGTCCGTGGCGGCTCGTCGCCGCCGGGTGCAACATCCGCACCGGTGCCTGCGGCCCCCGATGCCTGCTCCTGCGCAGCCTCGGCGGCAGCGGCGGCGGTTTCTGTGGAGGCTGCCTTCTCCTCACCGCCCTTCTCGGTGGCGGACTCGACCGCACCCTTCGCCGCGGCGGCGGCACCGCCGGCCGCGGCGACCATCGACTTCTTCATGTCGCTGATGCTCTCGCCGGTGGCCTGCATGTTCATGAACGCGCCGACGACGATGCCGATCGCGAGGATCAGCCCGAGCCACGCCCAGAAGGTGCGGAACTCGTTGTCGACGAGGAACTTGAGCAGGGTGAACAGGCCGAGCAGGAGCGCGAGCGCGGTCGTCACCATCGCGGGCGACAGCCCGATCTCGATCTTCATGTTGGCGAGGCGGAGCCCCTCCCAGGCGACGATCGCGATGGCAAGGAGGCCGGCGAGCACACCCCACCCGTGCCACATGCTGACGCCTGCGGAGGCGATGCCGGCGAACTCGACCTCCTGCCAGTTGAAGATCGAGACGACGAGGAACGCGATGCTGGCGCCGAGCACGAGCTTGGCGCCGTGGGACAGCTTCGAGATGTCCATTTTGCGAACTTTTCCTTTCCAGGGGGGCGACCGGACCCTCGCAATCATCGTTGCGATATGAGACAGATACGAGCGGTTCGGCGTGACTCCTCTCCCCACAGGCGCGAAAGTTGCCTGGTCCCGAGGTTGCGTCGTCGGGGCAGAGGATGCGCCCAGCGCGTCCTCTGCCCTCCCCTGCACCACTCAACCTGTCGCCCGCACGTGTCGATAACCGGTGCATGCGAGACAATGTCGACCGCCGGCTGCTCGACGCCTGGGCACGGAGCCGCCGCCACCAGGACGAGGCGCGGCGCTTCCTCTCCCGCCAGCGCTTCACGGTGGAGACGGGCGAGGCGCGGGCGCTGGACGCGATCGTCGCAACGATCGCGGATCTGGAGCGGCTGCGCCGCGCGGACCTCGGCATGCCTCCCCGGCCGGCCGCGTCGTAGCGCCCGCACAGCCTAAAGAGCTCGTTTCATTTCTGAAATGAGCTCTGAGTAGCATTCGGGCTCTATGAGCGCGCCCGCCCTGGCCGGTGTCGGCAGGCCGACGCTGCGGATCGGAGGCACCGCGTATCCGGTCCTGCTGCCGACGCTGCGGGATCCCCGTCTGCACCTCGCGTCCGTGATCGTCTCGCTGCAGGTGCTCGGCCAGGTCGCGTTCGGGTTCCCCCTCTCGATCGCGCAGATCCTCGTGTCGCTCGCGACGTGCGCGGTGCTGGAGGTGGCAATCGCTTTCCGGCGGCAGCGGGTGATCATGTGGCCCGCGAGCGCGCTCCTCACGGGGAACGGCGTCGCGTTCGTGCTCCGGGTGCCGGGAACCGAGCACGGCGACTGGTGGAGCATGCACGGCTGGTGGATCTTCGCGGGTACCGCGGCCGCGGCGCTGCTCTCCAAGTACCTGATCCGCTTCCGGGGCCATCACGTCTTCAACCCCTCGAACTTCGGTCTCGTGCTCTGCTTCCTTCTGCTCGGCTCGGAGCGCGCCGACCCGCTCGCGCTCTGGTGGGGGCCGATGTCGGCGTGGATGGCACTGGCGCTCGCGATCATCGTCACGGGCGGTCTCGCGATCCTCTCGCGGCTCGGGCTGCTCGGGATCGCAGTCGGCTTCTGGCTCGCGTTCGCCGCGGGGATCGGCGTGCTCGCCGCGAGCGGGCACGAGATGACGGCGCGGTGGCATCTCGGCCCGATCACGGGCCAGGAGCTCTGGCGCCTACTCGTGTTCTCGCCCGAGATCCTGGCCTTCCTCTTCTTCATGATCACCGACCCGAAGACGGTCCCCGAGGGGCGAACGGGGCGCCGCGCGTACGCGGTCGCGATCGCCCTGCTCGCGGTGCTGCTGATCGCACCGCAGACGACCGAGTTCGCCACGAAGGTCGCTGTGCTCGGGGCACTCACGCTGGTGTGCGCCGCACGGCCGGCGCTCGTGCTGTTGCAGGGCACCGCGCTCGCCCGCGGGGCGGGTCGCCTGGCGCCGCGGCGCCGGCCGCTCGCCGGCGCCGCGGCGCTGCTCGGGGCCGCTGGGTTCGCGGGGGTGGTCGTGCTCGCGGGCATTCCCGCCCGCCCCGGCGCCGCCGGCGTGGCCACGCCGGTCGCGGCGACGACCCGCCTGCCGCACGTGACCGTCGTGCCGTCCAGGGACGTCTCGACGGAGATCGACGCGGCGGAGGCGCGGCAGATCGCGCGGGACGTGGTCAGGGATCTCCGCATCGAGGCTGAGGCCCTCCGGCTCCGCGACCGCGACCGGGCGAAGGCCGCGGCGAGCGGCGCTCGGCTGCAGGGGCTGTGGCAGCAGATCGACGACGCCAAGGACGGGACGATCGTCGTCCCCGAGCACGCGATCGCGCGGATCCGCGTCACACTCGAGGTAGGAGCCGGCCAGGGCCCGCCGCTCGTCGTCGCGAAGCTTGCCGGCACGGAGACGCTCGTCACCTACGTCGGCACCCAGGCAACCGTCGCGAACCGCAGCGAGCCGAGGCCGCTCGACCGGACGCTCGAGCTGCGGCTCGACCGAGGCCGCTACCTGATCGTCGGCTCGCGCGGCGCCGTGGTCCCCGGTGGGCGTCAAGCCACGACGCGACGACGTGCGCGGCCACGGAGAGGATGAAGGGGTGCCCGCCCCGCCGACGGGACGTCACATGACCCGGATGGCGGCCGTGGCCTTCACGCTGCAGCCGGACTGGCAGGCGACCACGGTCACGCTGCCCGGCCGCCAGGACGGCCCGATCCTGTAGCCCAGGCGGAAGGCGCCGGCGGCGCCCGTGCGCGCTGCCGCAAAGGTCTTCCCCGACGCGGAGCCGAGATGGAGGGAGACGCTCGCGTTCGGCCGGAAGCCGCTGCCGGCGAAGGTGATCGTGCCCCCGCGCTTCACGGGCGCGGGCAATGCCGTCAGGCTCGGCGCCTGCTGCCGCTTGACGTGGCGGATCCTGCGCTCGGACGGCTCGAGGCCGGTGACCCAGACGTCGGCGCCCGACACGGCCACGTCGTGGCCGCAGCAGCCGGCGATCTTGGCGACGTCCGTCCCCTTCGGCGTGAAAGCGAACAGCCCGTGGCGGCTCGCGCTGCTTCGGCCCGCGACGTAGAGGCGTCCCCCGACGAAGTCGACGTCCTCGGCGATCGTGTTCTCGATGATCTTGGCGAGCGGCGGAGCGTCGCGGAGGTTGCGCCCGGAGGCGTTGAGGTGGACGAGCAGGAACGAGTCCGCGACGTTCGCGTTGCCCAGCTCCATCGTGGCGTAGATCGAGCCGCCGGGGGCGACCGCGATTCCCGCGATCGCGTTGTCGAGCGCGCCGGGATGGCCGGGCAGCGGCGCGAAGCGGCCGGTCACCTTCCCCGCGCGGTCGAAGCGGATGATCGTGTCGTCCTTGACCGTTCCGCCGGCGCGGCTCGTCGTGTAGACGTTGCCGGCCCGGTCGACCTCGAGGTCGCTCGGCAGCGCGATGTCCACGCCCACGCCGAGCTCGCCGACTGGGGTGCCGTCGGGCTTGAACACCCTGATCGGGGCGCCGCCCGTCATCCCCGGCGCGACGTAGACGAGCCCGTCGACGCCGACGGCGATCTCCGGCCGGAGCGCCTGGGCGGTGTCGTCTACCTGCCACTTGCGCAGGAAGCTCCCCGCGCGGTCGAAGACGGCGACCCACGTCGTCCCGGCGGGGCAGCAGTTGTAGCCGACGTAGACGTTCCCGTCGGCATCGGCTGCGATCGAGCCGACGCCCTGGATCGACGACGGAAGGACCAGCGGGGCGGCGGGGACGTACTTGTCGACGGTCTTTGCCGCCGCGGGCAGTGACAGCCCGAGGAGGATCAGGGCCGCGGTCGCGAGCGCCGCGGGGCGGCGAAGCCTCGCCATGGGGACCGCTCGGGACACGGGCGGCGGACTCTACGCGCTCGCATCAGCAGGAGCAAGGGCGGCGGCAAGGATCGCCCGGCGGGATCGCCCGACGTGCGCGATCCCGCATCGTTCCTAGTGGGCCCGCCTGGACTCGAACCAGGGACCGTCGGATTATGAGTCCGCTGCTCTGACCAGCTGAGCTACGGGCCCCTTCGGAACGAGGGTAACGGGTTCGTCCGCCACCGGCGCTCACCCGACTGACACAATGCCGGGAAGAGGGGGCGTCCGTCGCCCAACGTCGACAGAAAGGGACGCGGAGGGTGAAGACGTTTCAGCGCGAGGTGCAGTTGCGCACGGCCGGTGGCCTCACCGTCACCGACATCACCGACGACGTGCGCGACGCAGTGCGCGAGAGCGGCATCCGCGACGGCATCTGCTGCGTGTACTCGCCACACACGACCTGCTCGGTCCGCGTCAACGAATGGGAGCGCGGGTTCCTCGAGGACTTCGCGGTGATGCTGAAGCGGCTCGTCCCAACCGAGCACTACTACGCCCACGACGACTGGGACAAGCGCCCCGAGAACATCTGCGAGGAGGACCAGGAGTTCGGCAACGGCCACTCGCACTGCATGTCGATGCTGCTCGGCCCGGCCGGCGAGTCGGTGCCGGTGCGCGAGGGCGAGCTCTGCCTCGGCACCTGGCAACGCGTCCTCTTCCTCGAGCTCGACCGCGAGCGCGACCGCCGCTGGCTCGTCCAGGTCGTCGGCGTCTGAGGGCCGTGGCAACGACGTTCGAAGGGCTGGTGATCGACGGCGAGCGCGTCGCGTCCGCCGAGGGACGCACGTTCGAGACCGTCAACCCCGCCACCGGGGAGGCTTTCCGCACCGTCGCGGAGGCGGGCCGCGAGGACGCCGAGCGCGCCGTTCGGGCGGCTGCGCGGGCGTTCGAGGACTGGGGCTCGCGGACGCCGATCCAGAGGGCCAAGGTGCTCTACCGCTGGGCCGACCTTCTCGAGCAGCACGTCGACGAGCTCGGGCTGCTCGAGACCCGCGACATGGGCATGGCGATCGGCGACGCCCGCTGGTGCGTCGGCAACGCGGCCGCCGTGCTGCGCTACTACGCGGGCGCCGTCGACAAGTTCTTCGGCTCCACGATCCCCGTCGACCGCGACGGGATCGTGCTCACCTTCCGCGAGCCGATCGGCGTCGCGGCGCTCATCACCCCGTGGAACTTCCCGCTCAACATCGCCAACTGGAAGACGGCGCCCGCGATCGCCGCCGGGAACACGGTCGTGCTCAAGCCCGCGAGCCTCTCCCCCCTGTCGGCCTTGCGCTACGCGGAGCTCGGGCTCGAGGCGGGCCTTCCCGCCGGCGTGCTCAACGTCGTCCCCGGTCCGGGGCGCGCCGTCGGCGACGCGCTCGTCGAGCACCCGCTCGTCGGCAAGGTCGGCTTCACCGGGTCGACCGAGGTGGGTGTCGAGATCGCGCGCAAGGCGGCCGGCACGGTCAAGCGGGTCACGCTCGAGCTCGGCGGCAAGAGCGCCTGCATCGTCTTCGCCGACGCCGACCTCGAGAAGGCGGGCCGCATGGCGCCGTTCTCCGTGTTCGAGAACTGCGGCCAGGACTGCTGCGCCCGCTCGCGGCTGCTCGTCGAGGAGTCCGCCAAGGACGAGCTGCTCGAGCGCTACGTCGCCGCGACGAGGGCGATCGTCGTCGGCGACCCGGAGAGCCCCGAGACGCAGGTCGGCCCGATGGTCTCCGCCGCGCAGCGCGAGGCCGTGGAGGGTTACATCGCGAAGGGCGTCGCCGAGGGCGCAGTCGTCGCCGAGGGCGGCATCCGCCCCGACGAGCCGGCGCTCGCGCACGGGTACTACCTGCGACCGACCGTGCTCGACAGCTGCACGAACGACATGACCGTGAGCCGGGAGGAGATCTTCGGGCCGGTCGTCTCCGTCATCACGTTCCGCGACGAGGCCGAGGCGATCCGGCTCGCGAACGACACGCCGTACGGCCTCTCAGGCTCGCTGTGGACGCGCGACGGCGCCCGCCAGTTGCGCGTGGCGCGGGCGCTGCGCACAGGCGGCATCGGCGTCAACTCGAACAGCTCCGTGTTCCCGCAGGCGCCGTTCGGCGGCTACAAGCAGTCCGGCTCCGGCAAGGAGCTCGGCATGGAGGGTCTCGTCCACAACACCGAGCTGAAGAGCGTGTTCATCTCCACCGAATCCTGATGCAAGCGGACTTCGCTTCGCGAAGTTCGGAAACCCGCTAACGCGGGTTCCCGCCGCGCGAAGACCCCTGAAGCCGGGAACCTA
>Ga0153916_10000495_pt1 | contig 26377 bp, 15 predicted proteins | sample Opewatmetagenome_FD_109642 | JGI IMG/M metagenome (GOLD analysis project Ga0153916, IMG submission 109642) | Freshwater wetland microbial communities from Ohio, USA - Open water 3 Core 3 Depth 4 metaG | ecosystem: Environmental > Aquatic > Freshwater > Wetlands | place: USA: Ohio, Lake Erie...
CGGAGAACCCAGGCGATGGACATCTGTGCCAGCGACTGGGCCCTGGCCATCGCCAGGGAGTTCAGCGCACGCACTTTCGCGAGCTTCTCGGGGGTGATTGCCTCGGGGCGGAGAAACCCGTGAGGCTTGGCGGCCCGGGAATCTGCCGGGATGCCCTGCAGATAACGGTCGGTCAGAAGACCCTGCGCAAGTGGCGAGAAGACGATGCAACCGATTCCCTCCTCTCCGAGCACTGAGAGGAGCCCACCTTCCACCCACCGGTGGAACATGCTGTAGGAGGGCTGATGGATCAGGCATGGTGTGCCAAGCTCACGGAGAATGTGGGCGGCCCGCCGGGTCTGATCGGGGTTATACGATGAGATGCCGGCATAGAGCGCCTTGCCGCTCCGGACGAGGTGATCAAGCGCTCCCATGGTTTCCTCGAGCGGTGTCTCGGGGTCGGGCCGGTGGGAGTAGAAGATGTCGACATAGTCCAGACCCATCCGTTTGAGACTCTGGTCGAGGCTAGCCACAAGGTACTTGCGCGAGCCCCATTCGCCATAGGGCCCCGGCCACATCAGGTATCCTGCCTTCGTGGAAATCACGAGCTCATCGCGGTATCCTGCCAGGTCGCTTTTCAGGACGCGGCCGAAGGTCGTTTCAGCAGATCCAGGTGGCGGACCGTAGTTGTTGGCCAGGTCGAAATGGGTGATTCCCAGATCGAAGGCGCGGAGGATCATCGCCCGGGATGTTGCTTTGGGGTCGACGCCGCCGAAATTGTGCCAGAGTCCAAGCGAGATCTGCGGGAGTTTGAGCCCGCTTCGTCCGCAGCGGATGTACGGCATTGCGGCATAGCGGTTGTCGTCGGGCACGGGGACTCCTTTCAGATGGTCGGGAGAAGATACGAAAGGGGGGAGTGAAAGTGTACCTTGATTGTCCGGGGAGCCCGCCGTATCTTCCTCAGGCAAAAAGAGAGGAGTCGACACGCTGCCATGAAGGAAGCAGATCCCCGGATGCACTCGGCTGAGCACATCCTGACGGGGGCGCTGGTGAGCATGTTCGGATGCGGGAGGCCCTTTACGACGCATCTTGAGAAGAAGAAATCGAAGGCCGACTATCGTTTCGGCAGGCCGCTGACGGATGCCGAAGTGCGCGAAATCGAGCGCCGTGTCAATGAGGCCATACGCGCTGATCTTCCCGTGCAGGAGTCGTTCCTCCCGCGCGCGGAAGCGGGAAAGCTCTTCGACCTGAGCCGGCTCCCCGACGATGTGGGAGAGACCGTCCGGATCATCAGGATCGGGGACGTTGATGCGTGTCCGTGCAGCGGAACGCACGTGAGATCGACGCATGAGATCGGCGCATTTACGATTGTTTCGACGAGCCACGAGGAGGGAGCGCTGCGCGTCCGGTTCAAGCTGGGGGGAGGTGCGGAGTGAGCGCCCTGGTGCTTCCCAAGCGAGTCCATCTTGCGCAGCTCCCCACCCCGGTGGAGAGGATGAAGAGGCTCTCCGATTTTCTGGGAGGGCCGGCACTCCTGGTCAAACGGGACGATCAGACGGGCCTCGGCCTGGGGGGGAACAAGACGCGGAAGCTGGAGTTTCTTGTGGCCGACGCGCTTGAGCAGGGGTGTGAGGTTTTGCTGACGGCGGGGGCGGCGCAATCGAATCATTGCCGTCAAACCGCCGCTGCGGCGGCAAAGGCTGGCCTCCGGTGCGAACTGGTGCTCGGCGGCAGGCACGGAGAACTCCCCGAAGGGAACCTCCTTCTCGACACGTTGTTCGGGGCCGTGGTCCACTGGACGGGGATGGAACGGCGCGGCGAGAGGATGCAAGAGAGGGCTGAAGAGCTCCGACGGGGAGGGAGCCGGCCCTATGTGATCCCCTACGGAGGATCGAACGGTGTTGGGGCGGTGGGGTATGTTGTGGCGATGGCTGAGCTGGTCGGCCAGATGAGTGCCTCGGGCGCCCGGGTGGATCGAATCGTTGTCGCATCGAGCTCGGGTGGGACCCAGGCGGGGCTGGTGCTCGGGAAGAAGATCGCCCGGTTTGAGGGGGAGATCATTGGGATCAGCATCGACAAGGGGGAGCGCGGGCCGGAGCCATTTGAGAGCGAGATGACCGGGATTGCCAACGCGGCAGCGGAGCGTCTGGGTCTGGATGTGCGGTGTGCTCCGGAGGATTTTCATGTCCGGTACGGTTTTCTGGGAGGGGGGTACGGGGTGGTCGGTGCCCTGGAGCGCGAGGCGATTCGTGTCACCGCGCGGTGTGAAGGGCTCCTGCTCGACCCGGTGTACACCGGCCGGGCGATGGGAGCGCTTTTCTCCATAATCAGGGAGTTCGACCGCTCGGAGCACGTTCTCTTCTGGCACACGGGCGGGGCGCCGGCACTGTTTGCATATGCGGGGGATCTGCTCGGCGGAGGGGAATGAATCGAAGATTGAGGATAGAATATCGAGGATTGAGAACCAATTGAGAATGAGGAGGGAGTGATGACGGAGGATTTGCGTTTTCCTATCGGCAAGTTCGTGATGAGTGCGCCGGTGCTGACGCCGGATGAGCGTCGAGTGTGCATCGAGCGCATTGCGCGTGCGCCGGAGGGCTTTCGTGCTGCCGTCAGGGGGTTGAGCCCCGAGCAGCTGGAGACGCCGTACCGACCGGGGGGATGGACGGTCTGCCAGGTTGTTCACCATGTGGCCGACAGCCACATGAACGCCTTCATTCGGATGAAGCTGGCGCTGACGGAGGAGAATCCCACGATCAAGCCGTACAGACAAGCGGAGTGGGCGGAGCTTCCTGACGGCCGCTTGCTGCCGCCTGAAGCCTCCCTGGCGCTGATCGGGGGGCTGCACGAGCGTTGGGTTCTGTTGCTGCGCTCGCTGGGTCCGGCGGATTTCGCCAGGACGTTTCTTCATCCTGAAAGCGGTATCCAGTCTCTTGACAGGATTCTCGCGCTCTATTCCTGGCACGGGGCCCATCACACGGCGCACATTACAGAGCTGCGGCGGCGGGAGGGGTGGTAGCGTAATGAAACGGAAACTCCTGCGGGGGTTGGTGATGCTCCTCGGCGCGGGTGCAGCGTCGGGTACGGGCATGCCGATTGAGGCCTCCGTTGAGCCATACAATGGCCGTCCCACCCTCTTCCTGAACGGGCGCCCCGAGTACCCGATGCTTTACGCTCTGACGGACGTTCCCGGCGGGCGGTGGACTTGGGAGGAGCTGCCGCAGCACAATCTCCGGAACTTCGCCGGAGCGGGGATACGCCTTTTTCAGGTGGATGTCTGGCTGGAGCATCTCTGGACGTCGAAGGATTCGTTCGATATTACCGTTGCGCGCCGGCAGATCGGCGGCGTGCTGACGGCGTGTCCGGACGCCGGGGTGATCATCCGGTTTCACGTCACAGCTCCCCGGTGGTGGCGAGATGCGCATCCCGGGGAATGGGTCCGCTATGCGGACGTCGGGTATATGGATGAGCATCCCGACGGTTTACCGCGCATCCTTGAAGAGGATAATTTCCCGGTGCGGCGTGTCAGCATGGCGTCCGTGGCATGGAAGGAGGAGGGCGTCGCGCGGCTCAGACGGTTTCTGCGAGAGCTTGCCGCGACGCCGGAGGGGGATGCGCTGGCCGGGATACAGGTAGCCGACGGCGTCTACGGCGAGTGGCACAACTGGGGATTCTATCGGAACGAGCCCGATGTCGGGGGACCGATGACCGCGCATTTCCGGACATGGCTCGCAGCGAAATACCGCTCTGACGTAGCTCTCCGGAACGCGTGGCACGCAGCGGGTGTGTCGCTGGCGACAGCCGAAGTGCCGGGAATGGAGGAGCGGAAGACGTCAGGGATCTTCCGGGATCCTGCACGCGAGCGGCGCGTCATCGACTACTACACCTGTGTGCACGAGCTGGTGGCGGACAACATACTGCTCTACGCGCGGACCGTGAAGGAGACGTGGCCGCGCCGCATCGTCACCGGGACCTTCTACGGGTACTACTTCTCGGTCTTCGGCCGGCAGGCGGCGGGGGGGCATCTGGCGCTTCACCGCATAGTGCACTCCCCTTATATCGACTACCTGTGCGGACCGCAGGCGTATGAGCCGGAATCGATCCGGAACGGTGACCCCTATCGCTCGCGGAGTCTGCTCCTTTCCGTCAGGCTGAACGGGAAACTCTGGCTTGACGAGATGGATGTGGACGACAACATCCCGGTCCCGACGAATCCCCGGCATGATCTGCTCGCCCGCAACAGCGTGGCGAACGTCCGTCGGAACGTCCTTTTCGGGCTGACCAAGGGGACAGGGATGTGGTTCTATGACTTTGGCGTCGGTGGGGTGGATCTTGACGACGTGCGGCCGATCGGTCGCGGGAGCCGGGGAACGTGGGATCATCCCTGGGTTCTCCGCGACATCGGAGCGATGAAGAAGGTGGGGGAGGGCCTGCTCCGGGAGAGCTACAGATCGGGAGCGGATGTCCTCTACGTCTATGATACGAAGAGCTTCTTCCACACGGCAAGCCTGCGCGGAGAGGATCCGGTCAGCAATGTTTTGATCGATTACGCGACGCTGCAGGCCTTTCGCAGCGGTGTGGTCTTCGACCCGGTTCACATCGACGATCTTGCGAAGGTGGACCTGGCGCCGTACCGGGTTGTGGTTTTCGGCAACGTCTTCCTGCTGACGGCCGAGCAGCGCAGTCAGATTGCGAGCGATGTCGCAAGGGATGGGAGGACGCTGGTCTGGTTTTACGCCCCGGGAATCCTGGATGGCGAGACGATCGATGCGGGGCGGATCGAGACGACCACGGGCATTCGTGTCGTCCGGACTTCACTGTCGCGCGCGCCCGAGATCGCGCTGCGGGCTCCGTTTGACACGGCCGCGACGTACACCGTGGGAAGTTCGCCCGTGACCCCGCTCTTCGCCGTTGACGACCCCGGGAGTGAAGCCTGGGGGGTCTTTACCGAGACCGGTCACACGGCGATTGCGCGGAAGGTATTCTCCGATCACGTCGCCTGGTATGTCGCGTTGCCGGGGAAGGGGATCGAGCCGCTGCGGACGATTCTCCAGCAGGGCGGTGCCCATGTCTACTCAAGGCAGGGGGACATTGTCTACGACGGTGCCGGCGTGCTGGTGCTGCATGCGCGTGAAGGGGGGGAGCACCGTGTCGTGCTTCGGAACGGGAAGGAGCTCACGTTCGCGCTTCCCGAAGGAGCGTCGACGCTTCTGCTTGACAGCCAGACGGGGGAGCTCCTTCTTCCGAACCCGTGGGAGGCTCGGCAGGAGTAGCTCTCCTGTCTACTCCAGAGCGCGGACGTCGACGACGAAGTAGCCGGTTTCGCCGAAGAGGTTCGTGGGGACCCCTACATGTTCTTCATAGAGCAGGGAGACTTTCTTCCCCAGCGTGGCGTTGATTTTCGCTGCCACCGAATCCTCCCTGACGGTAAATTCGAACTTCTCCACCAGCGTGCCTGGGATGGTGACCATGGCAAGTTCCCCCTCCCAGGTTTTGACGAGCCAGCCCTTCTTGGAGAACTTCTGCACATAGCCCGCTCTTTCACCGGTGGAATAGCTCCAGTTCAGCACCAGGGCGGTGTAGAGGATAAACAGCAGGATGGGCGTAGCCAGGGCGATAAACAGCCAGCGTTTCCAGGGAAAACGCTTCTTTCTCGCAGGGGCGGCGGCGGGAGTGTCTGTGGCCATGGTATTCCTGGAGAGGTTCTGGTCCAATATGGGCACCTCCGGTATCGAAAGCAAGGCCGGGAGTGCATCTCTGACGAGGCTCAATGGAGATAGCGATTCCTGTTCTGTATGAGAGCGCCGAGTATCTGGCGGTGCAGAAGCCTGAGGGGATAGCATCGATTCCGGAGCGGCTGCCGGGGGCGGAATCGATCCTGCAGATTCTCCAGCGTGAGCGAGGGGAGAAGCTGTACGTTGTTCATCGCCTCGACAAGGAGGTGAGCGGTGTTCTGGTATTTGCACGGAGCGCGGAGGCGCACCGGTACCTGAACGACCGGTTCAGCGGGCGAGATGTACGGAAGACCTATCTGGCGGTCGTTCATGGAGCACTGAAGGCCGGGGGGGGATCGATCCGGGCTCCGATCCGGCAGTTCGGATCGGGGCGGATGGGCGTGGATGAGCGCGGGAAGCCATCGGAGACCGATTTCGACATTCTTGAGCACTGGAGTTCCGCCACGCTCGTGCAGGCGATTCCGCGGACCGGGAGGCGGCACCAGCTTCGCGTGCATTTCTATTCAATCGGGCATCCTGTGGTGGGAGATCTCCGGTACGGAGATCGGGCTGTTCAGGCGAAATATGAGCGACTTATGCTCCATGCCTTGAATATTTCGTTTCTTCTTCCTAAGCTTGGTAAGCTCATGATTCAGGCTGACCCGCCTCCTTCTTTTCTGAAAACCTGTGAAATGCTCAGGCATTCCGAGGAGGCGCCCCGGTGAGGGTACGCCGGCGCGGAGGGGCCTGTGAGCAAGCTTAGCCCCGGAGAGATGTCTCCTCAAGCCCACAGAGTCTGTTTCTCAACGGGTTCTCCATCACTTACCACAACTCATAGGAGGTCTGCATGAAACGATTGTTTCTCACCCTCCTGGTGCTGACACTGGTTGTGTCACTGACCGCACTTGGACAGTTCAAGAACCAGGGTTACAGCGCCGGGGCGACCGGGGGTTGGACTGGCGGTCTCACGGACAACTCGGACGACAAGGCCGGTTTTCTCGTACGCGGCTTTGTGCGGTTCCCTCTTGCAGGGAGCGCGCTGCTCGGCGAGGTTGGACTTGGGGCGGGGAAACTGGAGGGGATTAGTGTCGACTCTTCGACCGAGATCATCCCGATCGACCTGCGTGTGCTTCTGGCCCCCTTCCCCAATGAGACATTCAGCCCGTACCTGTTCGGCGGCATTGGGGCTCTGCATTTTGAGCTGAAGGACCCCTCGATCCCCTACGACGGCGGTAAGAAAGACGGGTGGACGGGTGTTGTCCCGGCCGGCGTTGGTCTGGCCCTTGCGCTTGGCAGCAGTGCCGCTCTCGAGGTCACCGGCGCCTACAATCTCTCATTCTCGAAAGACCTTAACGCCCTGCAACTCGGAAAGGACGATGCGTACTGGAGCGCCTTGGTCGGCTTGGTGTTCCGGGGTGAGAGCGGGAGCGCGGATCCTGATCATGACGGTCTGACCAACGACCAGGAGAAGGAGTTCGGGACCGACAAGAACAATCCCGACACCGACGGCGACGGCCTCTCGGACGGCGAAGAGGTCTTCAAGTACAAGACCAACCCGACGAAGGCGGACACTGACGGCGACGGTCTCACCGACGGCCAGGAAGTGAATCAGTACAAGACCGATCCTCTGAAGGCCGACACTGACGGTGACGGTCTCAACGACGGTCAGGAAGTGAACAAGTACAAGACCAATCCTCTGAAGGCGGACACGGATGGCGGCACGGTTGGTGACGGCACGGAAGTGAACCGGGGGACCAACCCGCTCGATCCGAAGGATGATGTGCCGAAGAAAGAGGAGTTCAAGGTCGAGGTAGGGAAGTCCATCGCCCTGGAAGGCGTGACGTTTGCATCCGGGAAGGCGACATTGACGCCCGAATCGGAAACGACGCTCGAGAAGGCCTACAACACGCTCTACCAGAATCCCGAAGTGGTGGTAGAGATTCAGGGTCACACGGACAACGTCGGCAAGCGTGCGACCAACATGAAACTGTCGGATGCGCGCGCGAATGCCGTGAAGGCGTGGCTCGTGGCCAAGGGGATTGCGGCCGAGCGGGTCACGACGAAGGGTTACGGTCCGGACAAGCCGGTTGCCCCCAATACGACGAAGGAAGGGAAAGCGAAGAACCGTCGTATAGAGTTCTTCCGGGTGAAGTAATCCTGATCGGTTGGCGGTTTCACGCGAAGGGCCCCGCGAGGGGCCCTTCTTTTTTTGGGGGATGGCGAGGGTTTGCGCCGGGTTGCGCCTTGCCGGAACCGCCCCGTTACGGGAGGAGGTAGCGGAGGATTCCGCCCATGATTCCGGCGCGGGTCTCATCCGCCGGGACTGCCTCAAGCGGGAACCCGAGCGCGACGACGCTGTGCTCCCCGCGGAATCCTGTCCCCGCGCTGAACCCGTTCTCCGCATAGCGGAAGAGGAGCTGCCCGCCGTTGACGGGCGAGAGGGCGTCTGCGGACTCGACTCCGTACACGGTCGTGGTTCCATCCGGCTGAAATGCCACAAACTCTTCCGGAGGAAAGAACCCGTCGAGCACCGGTCTGACCTTTCCGGTGCGGGCCGCATGGTCCGTGACGAGCGTGTAGTGCAGATGCTCACGGAGGAAACGAATCGCGGTGCTGTCCTGTCTACCTTCTCCGGAAGGATCGGAGGCGATGTACGCACCGGAGAGGAGGAGCCGCCCGCCGGCGCCGAGATATTCCGTGATTGCTTCGCGCAGGGGTGGGGGAAGCGCTGCGAACTGTTTTCCCTTCAGTGAATCCATCGCGGGTTTCGGCCACGGGGTTGTCCGTTGTTTCCCGAGGATGAGATCGACGAGGGGATACGGCCGGAGGCCGAGTTTCCTCTCCATGACGGCGGCGCGGCTGGCGGAGGCAAAGGAAAAGCCGTGCCGCTGGAGGGCTCGGCCGTGGACCGCGGGGAAGTCGAACGTATTACCGATGGTGATCGACCCTTCCCGGTCTGCAAAGCTCGCCCCGTGTCCGGGTGCGTCGTTCGTCAGCCAGGGAGAGATCGGGAGAAAGTCGTGCTGCAGGCCGGTGAAGTTCAGCTGGCTGTGGTCGGGGACTCCGGCGTCGAGGATGTTCAGAAAACCCGAGAACTGTGGAGTCTCGATCCAGGCGGGTCCGCTGATTCTGTCGAACCCGTTGACGATCATGACCGTCGGTTTGTCTGTCGGCATGCGGCAGACGGAGAGGACCTCCGAGGGGAAGCTCTCTCCCCCGTCGTTCACGGCGGTTACCTTAAAGCTGTAGATCAGTCCCGGCCTGATGCCGTGGACGAGGAGGGACGTCCCTTCGGCGGGTTGGCCATTGTCGAACCCGCCGTCGCCGACGCGCGTGTACACGATGTAGCGGAGGGGATCGGCGCTCTTCTCGCGGGGGTCGGCTGTCGGCTCCCAGCGGAGCTGCACGTCGTCGCCGGCCAGCTCGGTGCTGAAGGCGCGTGGGGGGAGGGGGAGGACGACGGGCGGCTTTCCGTCCTGGGATGTCAGAAACCGAAGGATGGCTTTATAGATGGCCCGGCTGACGGTGAAGCGGAACCGGGGATCGAGCATGAACTTCATATCGAGGAAGTTCTGGTGGGAGAGGAGCTCCAGGAGGGCCCCCGGCATGTTGGGCCGGTAGGCTTCGCTGTACCGCGAATCCAGGAGCTGTCGTCGCCGCCAGGCCGGATCGAAATCCGCGCGCAGGTCGTCGATGATTTGCGTCTGGAGGATGTCCGCGAAATCTCGGCAGGCGAGGCGTGAGACGCCGTCGGGGAAACGGTCGGCGGAATCCGACCCCTCGGTGCTGAAGATGCTGAGCGTTCCGATCACGGTGTCGTTGCGAGTGATGCCGGCGTCGGTATGGAAGGCAAGCGTCAGATCGACGGGGATGCCGAGGCCGGGGGAAGAGCGATCGCGGTTCGGGCCGGAGGGGGAGCCGCGGAGGTAGTTCGCGTACTCTGCACGGCTCTGGTAGTCGTCGTTGTAGTCGTTCTGGGTGCTGTTCAGGTTGTAGACGAGCGTGTCGGGCATCCCGGCATACTGGAGGAAGTAGCGTGCCGCCTCGAGGTATTTCGCGCGTCCGCTGGTGCGCCCGTTGCGTTCAACGACCCCCATGCCTCCGCCGAACCGGACCGCGTCTGCCGAGACCAGCTTCCCGGGCGACGCGCTCCCGTTCATGAGTACCACCCTCCCGATGGCCGGGTTCCTTCCTTTCTCGAATCGAAATGTCCCGAGACGGATCCAGGTTCCCCCCCCGATCTGCTGGTTCACGCGGAAGAGTGTCTTTCCGCCGGCGTGATAGACGGCGTACTGGGCATCGCCGACATGTTCCGGTGACGCCCGGTAGGAGACAGAAACGCCGTACTCCCCCGTCTCGGGAATATCCGGGATCCACGTCGCCGTTGCCGAGGTCGTGGTATCGGCGAGGATGACACGATGTGTTCCATCGAGGAAGGGATTATGGTTGACGGGGTAGGGGGGCGTGCCGGCGGCGAAGCCAGGCTCCTCTCCCGGGTGCCAGGGAGAGGATGTGCGGAGCGAGTTCTCGACGTAGTCAGCCGTCCGCGAATCGTTGTCGACGACGACTTCATGGATCTGGCAGTCGCGCTCGCGAGGGACGAAGACTGTTGCGCCCGCACCTTCGAGCATCGGGATCAGATAGGGGAGTGTGAATGAGAGCGGGACCAGGTCTTCCGCGGTCTGGAAGAGGCGTGGTCGCTGCCATTCCCACCGGTCTTCCTTGATATTATAGTACCACCCGTGGCTGTGCCAGAGCACAACGTATTTGTCTTTCAATCCTCTGGCCGGGGCGAAGGGGCGGCTCGGGTTCTCGCCGGGGGGGGTGGGGCGGGGCCTGTCGCGGCGGGGGAGTCTCAGCGTGTCGATCGTCGCGGGGTCGTCCCGGTAGATGTTCGGAATGAGCGTCTCGATGGTTCGCCGCTGGGCTTCCACGGAGAGAGAGTATCCTTCGAAATTCTCGGTCAGGAATTTTGCTGCTCCTGCATAGATCGCGCGGACGCTGGCCGGCCGGAACGGTTCCGCGGAGAATTCCCGCGACAGTCTGACTGTCAGGGTTTTCCCGACGGAGTCGGCGACGACCGTATCGACACGTCCGCCCGGTGGGACGGGGAATTCCACGGCATGTGTGAGGACGGCAAGGCGGAAGTCGTCGATGCTCTCGCGCCGGAGCTCCGGGAGGCCGGCGCATCCTGAAAGAATGAGCGCGGCAAGGGCGATGGTGGTATGGCGGTGCATGGTCTCTCTCATCCTGTGAGGGCCTGAAAGGGGGCCGGGTCAGGGCGTTGCGGCCTCAACGAGCGTATAGGGGCCTTTTGGAATGACGGCAACGGTGGCCCGTGGACCTGTGCGGGAAAACGCGAGTGCGAGGGCCTCATCCATTGTCGGGACGGCGTGCACAAAGAGCTGGCCGGCGTGGTCTCGCGCGATGCGCGGGGAGACGAGGAGGACGTCGGCATGCCTGACAGCGCGGGTACATTCCTCGAGCTGCCACTGATCGATGACGACAGGGGAGGAGAGGATGTGTGCCGTGAAGGCTTCCGCGGAGGAGAACGACGTCGCCATCTCGGTGAATTCCGGGCTCCCCAGGCCTTCGGCGCACTCGGCGGCCAGGATCAGCACACCTCCCTTGCGCACGGCCGGGAGCGCTCCGGTCATCCCTTTGACTGCCTGGTAGTACGTAAGGTCAAGCGGGTACCCGGCGCTCGTGGTGATGACGATATCCGCAGGCTTCTCAAGCGGGGCGCGGACGGCCTTTCTGACGAACGCGACTCCTGCCGCATGGGCCTGGAGAGGATCTCCTGCGAAGAGACCGGTGATGCGGTGCTCTTCGTTCAGGGCAACGTTGACGATGAAATCGTGCCCCGCCATGCGGGAGATCTCCAGGAGCTCGTGATGGAGCACATTGGCGTCGATCGAGCCTTCGCGGCATGAGGGGTGTTCGAGGAACGCGGGGCTGTGGAGGGCCTTGATCGTTGCCTCTCCGGCGCATCCGGGGGCGATCAGTTTTCGCCCGCCGGAGAATCCGGCCATGAGATGGGGCTCGATGAATCCGGTGGTGATTTTCAATTCGGCGTCGCAGTACACCCTGTCGATGGCGACCGGAGTGCCGCGCCCTGTGGTGCCGAGAAACCGCTGCTCGCTCTCCTCACGGGCATGGTGGTCGACGATGCGGTAGCGCGCCAGGATATCCGGGCCCACGATCTGTTCCCGTTCCGCCGCGGTGCTCGGGCGGTGGAGGCCGGTCGCGATCAGCAGCGTGATCCGTTCCCTCGGGATGCCGGAGGCCTCGACGGTCTCCAGGAGAGGGGGGAGAAGGATCGCGTTGGGGACCGGTCGCGTGATGTCGCACAGGACAATGCACGCCGACTTCCTGGCGCGGCAGAGATCGGAAAGGGGAGCCGAACCGATCGGCCGGGCCAGGAGACTTCGGAGTGCTGCGCCGGCGTCCTCGACGGGAGGGGCGCCGGCCATGGAGAGGACGTGCACCGGCGTGGTGTCCGGGATGCGGGCCAGGAGGCCGCTCTTGCCGAATGCGAGCGTGATATTCATCGAATCTCTAGATAGTCCTTGTCCGGCAGCTTCGGGAACGGGGCGTGGGGTTCCTTCTGGTACCAGAAGGCGACGGAGGAGATGTCATCCTGCATGGGGAGATACCGCCCGCCCGACCGCCATCCCAGTGCCTGGATTGTCACTTTCAGATCGCTCTCGAACCTGATCGGGTCCATGATGTGCCACCGGTAGAGCCCGAACCGTTGCTGGGACTCGTACACGCCGTCCGGCCGGATGACCAGCGCCAGTCCGGAGTAGGGCGTGGTGAATTCCTGGTACTGTTTGGTCTTCTGGTTCTCGAAGTTGTAGGAGCCGCAGAAGTAGTCTTCCGTGCCGGTGCCGCAGATCGTCGGGAATTCCCCGTCGCCGTCCAGGAAGAATTTGATTTCTCCTTCGCCCCACCACCCGGTGTTGTTGACGCCCCAGGAGAGGACGGTCCCTACGTAGTGACCCCATCCCCTGACGCCGTCGAGGATCGTATAGACGCTCTTGTAGGGGAGAGGATTCGCGCGGCGGAACTGGGCATGGAACATTGCCGCGTCGGCCGGGACGTCTGTCAGGGTATAGTTAACCTGGTAGAAGAGCGTCATGTCCTCATCCGCGATATTCTCCATCGTCATGCGGAAGGATTTCCGGAACGGCATTTCCCAGTAGCAGTTGAGTGCGCTGCCGGGATTGACGCAGACTGGCAGGGAGGAGATCTGGGCGTATTTCCCCCAGCCCGCGGCGAAGAAGTCCCCGACGGGGACTTCGACGGAGGGGGATTCCTCGCCGTCCCAGTAGATCCGGAGAATGGCGAAGCGCCAGTGGCCTGTGGGGGTCATCCAGATCTGCTGGATGGCGCCGGACCCTTTGACGTCGGCGAGTGTGAACGTCTCCTTTGCTTTGATTCTGACTGCGGGGGAGATTTTCCAGGTGCGGCCGAGGTCGCGCGCGGACTGGGCGCCGAGTCCCTCTGTCGCCATGCCCCCTTTTCCCTTTTCCCCGGTGAAGTTCTCCGCGCTCAGCGAGCGGGTTTTGGCATGCGAGAGGCGTGAGAGCGTGCCGAGGTCGAGATGGAGACCGTTGTAGGCTTCCTGTGCGTTCATAGTTCCTCCAAGGAGCAAAAGTGCCGATGCGATCGGGAGCGTGATCCTGCTGAGCATTGGAGTCCTCCGTTGGTTGCGGTCAATCATGAATGAGCTCGCCTCCTTTGTCGATGGTCTCGGGCGTAAAGACGCGGGAGGGGAGGGTGATCTCTTTCGGGACCTTTTTTCCGGTGAGGATCTGGAGTGCACTTTCAATCGCTTCCTTCCCCCCGGTCGGGTATTCGAAGGAAGCCGCGAGTATTCCCTGGCGGACGTACATCTGTCCCTCATGCGGGAGGGCGTCGATGCCGACGAATTTGATGCCTTTTTCCCGGCCTGCGGCTTTTGCCGCGAGGTAGGCGCCGTGGGCACCAGGGTCGTTGTGTGCATAGACCAGGTCGATGGCGGGGAACCGGGCGAGCGCCGACTCCATTTCTTTGCGCGCATTGGGCTCGAGCCACTTCATATCCGCTTCAAAGATGATGGAGAGGGACGATCCCCGGATCCCCTCACGGAATCCGCTGTTCCGGTCCTGGCCGGGAGTGGAGGTCATGAGGCCTTTGAGTTCCACGACTTTCCCTTTTCCGCCGAGTGTGGCGGCGATCCAGCGTCCGGCGGCTCTGCCGATCTTCTTGTTGTCTGCGCCGATGAAGCAGGTGTATTCCGAGCCCAGGACGCGCCTGTCCAGGACGATCACGGGGATCCCTTTGCGGTACGCCTGGCTAACGGGGCGTGTGAGCGGGGCGGCCTCCTTCGGCGAGACGATGATCAGGTTCACGCCTGCGCGGACGAACTCATCGAGGTGGGCGCTCTGGCGCAGGTTGTCGTTCTGCGCATCTTTGAAGATCACCTTCAGCCGGGGGTCGGCCTCGGCGGCCTTCCTGATGTCGGCGTTCATCTGGACGCGCCAGGGCTCTCCCAGGTTGCACTGGCTCATCCCTATCGTCCAGGTGGGATGCTGGGCGGCGAGCGGAGCGGTCATCAGGAGCAGGGCCGCGATGGTACGGGAGCAGTTTCTCATGATCGTTCTCTCCTTGATGCTAGCGGACGCCGCAGAAATGTACCTGGATGCCGAGCTCGCGCAGCGCGGCGGCTTTCGCGAACATGGCCTTCCGCGCCGCGGCAGCGTCCGGGGCGTAGGCCACCTGGATGTGGTTGGCCTTGTGTCTGGCCATCATCTGGTCGCGGGTGACGTTCGTGAGAACGGCGTGCATGACCGGCCACTGGGGCGTGGTGAGGCGCCAGCGTTCCTCCGTCTCCTCGGGAGGGAGTTCGACGGCCTTCCCCAGGCCGATGTCGCAATGGAGAGCGTTCTTTTCCACGAAGATCCGGCTCCAGATGATCGGTCCGGGATGGCTGACGCCCTTGATTGTCCCGCCTCCGAGCCGGAAGTACATCGGTGGTTGCCGTTCGCTGACGCTTCCGCTGTAGCCTCCGACGTTGTGTGCAGGCGGCACGGCGCCGGAGATCTCGAAGACCCAGACGAAGTCGTCGATCCCGTTCCCTGTGTACTGCCGTCCCCAGCGGACGTCGTGCAGCGTGGTTTCCGGCGGGATGCCGAGGTGCCGCCAGAGCCTGTACGTTACCAGTGCGTCGAGCCCCGCGCACTCGTCCACCTCGTTGAAATGGGGGAGGGCCTCTCCGGCAAACAGTTCCTCGCCGGTGCGCTCGTGGCGGACGGGGGGTCGGTCCCTGTTGTTCAGGAGCCCTTCCGCAAGGTCCGATGCGGGGGCGAGGTCTTTCAATCCCTGCTGATACTGGATCCCGATGGTGGCGCACCCGAACTCATTGGCGAGGCGGAGTGCGGCCACGTACATTTTGCACTGGAGCAACACCTGTGCCTCTGTCAGTTCGGTGGCCTCGTCCCTGCCGAAGCGGAACTGCATTCCCCTGGCCACGAGCCAGGTGAAGACTTCGCGTGCCTCGGCGTCGGAGACCGTCAGCATTTTCGCGTAGAGGGTCGACTGGCTCAGCCGTTCTTTGTAGACGCCCGTGGCATGAAGGAGCTCGTCAGGGATAATGGCGTTGTACATCCCCATGCACCCTTCGTCAAAGATCCCCATGATGGCTTTCTCGTCGCGGAGTTTTTTCGCGACGGCGCGTCCGATGGCGGAGGGTCCGGAGGGAATTGTGACCCGGCCGGCCGGGGCGACGTGGGAGGTATCGTGGGTAACCTTGCCGGTGGTGAGCCAGCGCCTGAGTTTGTTCAGGAAGAACGTATCGGTGAACTCCTCGCTCCAGAGTGTGCTGTAGGGGACCCCGGCCTTTGTCAGCGACGCGTTCAGGTTGAGCATTCCCACAAGGCCCGGCCACGTGCCGCTCCAGTTGGCGACGGTGAGGATGGGTCCCCGGTGGGTGCTGAGGCCCGGCAGGACATGGTGGGTGTACTGCCAGACGGCCTCGGCGACGATCACGGGGGCGCCCTTGGGGATTGAGCGGAACACCTCCATGCCGTACTTCTGGCTGTCGATGAAGCCGTGTTTTTTCTCGGGGTCGAAGGGGTGTGCCCGTTGTACGCGAGCGCCGAGGGATTCGACGGCGGCGATGACGCGCCGCTCCATATCGGCCTGTGCCGGCTCGCAATCCTGATTGGCGGCGAGCCGGAGATCGCCGCTGGCGATGAGATAAACGGTTTTCATGGTCGTTGTCATCCGGTCGGCTTGTGTTGGGATGTTCGTGCGGAGACCCCATGAAGGTACACAATCACACCGGGAAACTCAAACGGCTGTCTTGCACTTGGCCCCTCCACTCTCTACCTTTTTCGTATCCCCGGTCATCCGGCCGGCTTTTCTTTCCATTCCGGGAGGCTTCCATGCCCAGCGATCAGCCCCGACCCCTCCGCATCGTCAACAGTGTCGCCCCGATACGGATAGTCGACAACGGAGGATGGACCGATACCTGGTTCGCGCGCCACGGAAAGATCTTCAACATCGGGGTCTATCCGTATGCCGAGGTCCAGATCGATGTCTTCCCGGCCAGTGCGGAGAGTGAGAGAATCGAGGTGCTGGCGGAGAACTATGGCGAGCGTTTCACGGTCACGCCCGGGGCGGCCCAGCGTGACCATCATCCGCTCCTGGAGGCGGCGATCGACTACATGCGGGTGCCGGAGGAGATGGCGGTGAAGATGGCGATCTACTCCGAGGCTCCGGCGGGGGCCTCGACGGGGACGTCGGCCGCGGTTGCGGTGGCGCTCATTGCCGCGCTCGATCGTCTCACACCGGGGAGGATGACGCCGCACCAGATCGCGTACGCCGCGCATCATGTGGAGATGGACATCCTCGGTCTCCAGTGCGGAATTCAGGACCAGCTCTGCTCCGCATTCGGAGGGATCAACTACATCGAAATGCACGAGTTCCCGCGGGCGATTGTCTCTCCCATCCAGGTTCCCAATGCCGTCTGGTGGGAGCTGGAGCGCCGGCTGGTGCTCATCTACTTCGGGAAGTCGCACAGTTCCTCCGAAGTCCATCGGAAGGTGATCCAGGAGCTGGAGAGTGCGGGGCCTGAGTGCGCGAAGATCGACGATCTGCGGAAGACCGCCGAGCGTTCCCGGGACGCCGTCTACGCCGGTGATTTCGGGGGACTGGGGAGGGCGATGATCGAGAACACCGAGGCGCAGGGGCGTCTGCACGGGGATCTTGTCAGCGCTGACGCGCGGCGGGTTATCGAGGTGGCGCGCGAATGCGGAGCGGTGGGATGGAAGGTGAACGGCGCGGGGGGTGAGGGAGGATCGCTCACAATTCTCGCAGGGACTTCCTCACCCGGGAAGCGGGAGATGATCAGGATGATCGAGCAGCTCACTCCGCTCTACCGGAACATCCCCATCTATCTAAGCCGGTTTGGCGTCCGGACCTGGGAGGAGAGGGTGGCGGGCTAGGGACTGCGGCGTGCGCGGACCCGGTGCGCGGGGGGAGCAGGGAGGGAAGTGCGTCCCGGCGGGGAAAATCGCCACAAAGGCGAGGTTCCCCGGAATATTGCTATTGGTCTGCCATTTCGGTACTATTTTTTCACCTGCCTACCACGAGGAGCGTGCTATCGATTTTCGTTGCTAGAGGCTTGTCGGTTTTGTGTTGAAGCGGAATTGAAAATCGAAGTGTGCTCCACTCCTCATAGATTGCTTCGCCTGGTGCAAAGGTGGCTTATCCCAGTGGGCATAAGCCTCTTTGCGGTACTCTCGGCCGCCGCGGCCCTGATGGATGTGCCCGATCTTCCTCTCGCCGTCCAGGTAGCCACGCAGCAGCGTGTTCAGGATACGACGAAGGCGCGCTTGCCGGTGCTGGATCAGTTTGGCCGTCCTCTCCCGGGCGACACGACGCGCGTTGACACCAGCCGGATTGACACTGCACGCCGCGACACCACGCGACGGGATTCTCTTCTGGCCCGCGGTCGGGTGAAGGATGAGGACACGACTTATGTTGTCTGCACGGATTCGAGCGCCCGGCTGCGCCAGTTCGTCTATCAGCGAAGGGATGAACCTGCGGTCGGGATATTCCCGCGGCGGACGTACCCGTTGTTCGCCAGCCCCCGGCCCGGGCTGATCCGGCGGGATCTGGGGATCGACTCGAGCGGCCGCGACGTCATATTCCGCGAATCGGTGGGAGGGGCCGACGTCAGGATACCCACCTCGATCCCCCTCAGGGAGTATTTGCGCGAGCGGCTTCGCGAGGAGCTCCGCGCCAGCCTTGCCCAGGCGGCCCAGCAGGTCAAAGCGGCCGCCCAGCAGGATGATCTCGGCCAGCTCCTGAGCAACATCACGCAGATCACCATACCCATCCCTCCGAATCCCGTCTTCAGCATCTTCGGCAAATCCGAAATCCGGCTGAACATCAGCGGTGCGGTGGATATCAAGGCGGGATTCCGCAACACCGAGTCGGACCAGACGACGATCTCGAACCTCGACCAGAGCCGGAGCGAGCCGGATTTCAGCCAGGAGGTGCAGGTCAACGTGAGCGGGACGATCGGCGACAAGCTGAACATCCTTGCCGACTGGAACACCCGCCGGACGTTCGAATACGAGAACCAGCTGAAGATCAAGTACACCGGGTTTGACGACGAGATCGTCCAGAGCGTCGAGGCGGGAAACGTTTCGCTCTCGACTCCCTCTTCGTTCGTCGGGAGCAGCCAGGCGCTCTTCGGCGTGAAGGCGAAGTTCCAGATGGGGCCGCTGTCGTTGACCGCGATTGCCTCCCAGAAGAAGGGGCAGATCAAGGAAGTGTCGGTGTCGGGCGGGGCGAAGGAGCAGACATTCGAGTTCCGCGCCTTCGAGTATGCGACGAATCACTACTTCGTCGATACGTCATACGGGAAGTACTATTTCGACTACTATAATAATGAGCCGGCGCTGGTCAATGCCGACGTCCAGATCATCGACGAGGAGGTCTGGGTGCAGCGGACGGGGAGCATACCCGAGCCGGGAGAGCGATTGGGTGTCGCATACATTTCGCTCGCTGACAGGCCAGGCGCGGGGTACAGCGAAGGGATGCGGGTGGTGGAGGATGTTCCCGGCCAGATTGAAACGGGGCCGTTCGTGAAGCTGGACCGGTCGCAGTACGAACTGGACGGCGACGGGTATCTTGGCGTCGTCTCGCTGAATGCCAATGTCGGCGATCAGCAGATCGTCGCGATTGCCTACCGGACGGCAGGGCCTGGCGCGGGGCGGCAGATCGGAGAGTTCATCCGCGACGTCGGGGTCGATACGACGGCGTTGAACAAGCGCCTGATCCTGAAGATGCTCAAGCCGAAGAACCTTCTCTCCAACGGCCCAGGGTACAGGATGGCCTGGGCACAACTCCTGAAGAATATTTACCCGATTCCCGGCATCGGGCGGAACCTGAAGAAGGAAGGATTCTCGCTCGACGTCTATCGCCGAGTCCCGGGGCAGGAAGACGTGAACAACGTCCTGAACCAGCCGCTTCTGAAGGTCTTTTCCCTGGACCGTTTCACGGAGGGGGGCACACCGGCGCCGGACGGCGACGGCGTCTTCGATTTCCGTACCGGGAGGACGGTCAACCTGAACCGGGCGGAGATCATCTTCCCGGTCCTCAAGCCGTTCTCCGATGGCGTGTGGGAGTATTTCCATACGAAGGGGACGGATCTCAGCAGAGACACCTCCGAATACATCTTCACGGAGGTGTACGACACGACGCAGACGTTCGCGCAGCAGAGCCTGAAGAACCGGTGGGTGATGCGGGGGAAGGCGGCGGGGGAGGCGACATCACGCTACTCGCTCGGGTTCAACGTGGTGGAGGGGAGCGTGCAGGTCCTCCTCGACGGCCGGCAGCTGACGCAGAACCTCGACTACACCGTGGACTACATCATCGGCGAGGTGGTGATCAAGAACGACAAGGCGCTGGTCCCCGGGGCGAACCTGCAGATCAAGTATGAGCAGAACGACCTGTTCCAGCTTGCCTCCAAGACGCTTCTCGGGGCGCGGGGGGATCTCTCCCTCTCGCAGACGACGAATCTCGGGTTCACGGTCATGAACCTGAACCAGCAGTCGCTTTCCGACAAGGTGCGTCTGGGTGAGGAGCCGAACAACAACACCATTTACGGGGTTGACGGATCGACACAGATCGCCCTGCCGTTCCTGACACGGGCGCTGGACGCGCTGCCGCTGCTTCAGACGAAGGAGGCGTCGAACATCCGTGTGTCGGCCGAGGCGGCCTATATGCTGCCGGACCCGAACACGAGGAAGAGCCCGATTGCGAGCGACAACGGGGAGGGGATCGCGTACATCGATGATTTCGAGGGGTCGCGGCGGACGACTCCGGTGGGGATTATTTACACCGGCTGGTCGCAGGCTCCTCCTCCTGCGGACTCCTACTGGCTGGGGGGCCCGCTCCCCGACACGGTAAAGATGTACTCCAAAGGGAGGCTGATCTGGTTCAACAGACTGCCCACCGACGTCAAGTTGACCGACATCTATCCGCGGAAGGAAGTCGGGAACGAGACCAACAACCAGGCGACGGTCCTTGATTTCCGCTATTTCCCCGCGGAGCGGGGGATGTACAACTACAGCACCACGCTTGGCACGACGCTGACCTCCTCGCACAACTGGGGGGGAGTGATGAAGCCCCTCTCGATCTCCGCGCTCAATCTGACGAAGGAGAACATCAGTTTCCTCGAGGTGTACATCAGGATCGACAAGGCCCCGACTGACGGATCCGCGCGGATGGTGATCGATCTGGGCTCGATCAGCGAGGACGCGATTCCGAACCGGGCGTTGAACTCCGAGGACCTGATCCTGAGCTCGACGCCGAACGGCGTGTTGCAGGAGGGGGAAGACCGGGGCCTGGACATGCTGGACGATGATCAGGAGCGCCAGCGCTACGCGGCCCTGACGGCGCTCTACCCCGGGCTGATCGGTGACCCGAGCGGGGACGACTACGCCTACGATAACCGGACCGTGCTCACGCCTCTGGAGGATTTCTCGCGGATCAACGGGTCGGAGGGGAACCGGGACGGTCCGGGGGGGAGGATCCCCGACACGGAGGACCTGAACGCGAACGGCGTGGTGGATCTGGCCAACTCCTACTTTGAGTACGAAGTTCCGTTGATTTCCGATCCGTCGAGGAATCCGTACATCGTCGGGGGAGGGAACAAGGGGTGGTTTCAGTACCGGATCCCGGTGCGGGACACGACGCGGAGGGTCGGGAGCCCGACGCTGGAGAACATCGAGTACATCCGGGTGATGTTCATCAACGCGACCGACACGGTCTTCCTGCGTCTGGCCGATTTCAACCTGGTGGGGAACCAGTGGCAGAAGGAGACGGCCAATCAGAGTGACACCTCCTATGCCATCGCCGTGGTGAGTCTGGAGGAGAACCCCAGATATCAGAGTCCGCCCGGCGTCATTCGGGAGCGGGACAAGACGAGGCCCGACGAGTACATTCTCGCCAACGAGCAGGCGCTTTCGCTGCAGCTGCACGGTATCCCGGACGGGGAATCGCGTCAGGGGGTGAAGTTTTACACGTACAAGGCGCTGGATCTCTTCAATTACCGGACGATGAAGATGTTTGTCCGGGGTGATCCGTCGTGGGTGTACCAGGACGAGAACAACTATGACGCCGAGTTCTATTTCCGGTTCGGTCTCGACAGTCTGAACTTCTATGAATACCGGGCTCCGGTGCATCCGGCGAACGAGGCATACTACAACGGGTGGGATCCGCTGAACGACGTGGTGATCAAGTTTGAGGATCTGACGGCCATCAAGCAGGGGCGGGACTCGGTGGCGGCGATCTCCGCGCCGATCGCGGTCCCCGGCGGACCGCCGGGGGCGATCTACCGCGTCCGCGGCAACCCGTCGCTGACGCAGATCGTCTACATGGCCATTGGCGTGACGAACCCCGCGGGGCGCGGCACCAGCGCGCCGCTGCACGGCGACCTCTGGGTGAACGAGCTCCGTCTCACCCAGGTCGACGACACGCCCGGGTGGGCATACCGTTTCGACACGCAGATGAAGCTTGCGGATCTGGCGTCGGTGTCGTTCAACTACTCCAAGGTTGATCCGAACTTCCACCAGCTGGAGGCGCGCTTCGGCAACAGGCAGAACACGACGAACTGGGGGATGAGCACGAACGTCCAGCTCGAGCGGTTCCTTCCCGAGGAGATGGCCGGGTCGCAGCTGGGGATCTCCTATTCGCACAATGAGAGCCTGACGCAGCCGAAGTATCTTTCGAATTCGGACGTTCTGGTGACGAAGGCGGCCGACCTCGCGCGCCAGCGGTCGATTGACCGGGGGGCGACGGCGGCGGAGGCGGATGCCGTGGCCGCGCAGCTTGTCCAGGATTCGGAGGCGAAGCGGGTGACGGACACCTATGCGGCGCCGTCGTTCCGGATCATCATCCCGTCGACGGCCTGGTATATCCGCGACACGTTCAACAAGCTGACGTACGGCTTCAACTACACGAGGTCGAACGAGCGGAGTCCTGCTGTCTACTATCGGACGAGCTGGGCATGGACGGCGCGCATCTCCTATGCCCTCACGTTCCCGACGGACAATTTCTTCCAGCCCTTCCAGAAGCTGTTCGACGGGATCTGGGTCCTGGAGGAGTACAAGGACGTGAAGATCTACTTCAGTCCGCAGAGCCTTAACTGGAGCATTGCGGCGAGCCGGTCGCGTGACAGATCGCTGCAGCGGACGGCGGGGGCTGTGGAGATCATCTCGCGCAACTTCTCCGCGTCGCGGGGTTTCGGGTTCGGGTGGAAGTTCTCGGAGAACGGTCTGGTGAACCCGTCGGGGGATTACACGCTGTCGGTGGAGTCGTCGCTGCTCGATCTCGAGCTCGACCGGGAGGGGCGTCAGCGGTCGTTCTCGCAGATTCTGGGCGACGTGTTCGGGGGGACGAGGCTGGTGAATTTCGGCAAGGACACGCGGTACTCGCAGCGGAACACGTTCAACACGCGTCCGTCGATTCCGAACATCTTCAACATCAAGCGTTTTCTCGACGTCTCGTTCGGTTATTCGGTGGATTACCAGTGGCAGAACGCGCTGACGCGGGGGGATCTCGGGAAGTCGACGGGGTTCAGCAACTCCGTCAACTTTTCGCTGACGCTCCGGCTGAAGCAGCTCTTCGACCCGTTGTTTGAGGAGGGGCCCGCGGCGCCGCAGGCACCCGCGGGGCGGGGGCGCCGGGGGAGCGAGGCGACAGCGCGCGCGCCGTCGGACAGCACGAAAGCGCCAGCCGACAGCACGGAGGCGGAGGGGAGCAAGCCGCTCGTCAAGATCAAGAGCCTGTTGAAGATGCTGATCAAGTATCCGTTCCTGGATTACGACAACATCAACATCACGTTCAATCAGACCAATTCGGCACAGAGCTCGGGGGTTGTCGGCGGGCCCGGGTTCGTCAATTTCTGGGGGCGCGTCCCGTTCTTCCAGGACTCCGACATCCGGTACGGTCCCTCGCGCCTCTACCAGCTCGGTCTGATCAGCGACCCGAGCGCGCGGCTCTCCAGCTTCCGCTTCAAGGGGGCGTTTCCGTTCGTTGCCTGGGATGTAGAGCCGGGGCTGCGTGCGCCCGGCGGCGTTCTGATGAACTCCTACCGGCAGACGAACCGTCTCGCGCTGAAGACCTCCCGCTCGCTCTGGGAAGGAGCGCGCGTGGACCTGAACTGGAACGTCGGGTGGTCGTACAACAGGACCCAGAACATCGCCACGGACTCGACGATCGGGATTCCGACGATCACGAACACCACCACAACGGGGACGGTGGAGCGCTCGTACCTCTCCCTCCCGGATGTTCTCATCTTCGGGATGCTGAAGTCGAATCTGAAGGAGGTGAGCAAACTCTACTCGGCGATGAAGAGCGACGGGGCCGACACGCGGTCGGACGAGGAGAAGCTGAACCAGGCATTCGAGCAGGGGTTCGAGGCGGCGCCCTTCTTGCGGAAGCTCTTCGGCCAGTTTGCCCCCCGCATCAACTGGACCCTCCGGTGGGACGGGCTGGAGAAGATTCCGCTTTTCGCGAACTTCGCGAACCGCGTCTCGCTTGATCACTCGTACAGCTCCACATTCAACCGCTCGTTCCAGAACCGTCAGGGGAGCGGCGGCGAGCGGACCGACGCGCAGCGGATCTCGTACGGATTCTCGCCGCTCGTCGGGATGAATTTCACGTTCAAGGAGCTGCTCAAAGGGAACTTCGGGGCGAATTTCCGGTTCAACACCACCACGAACTACGATCTTTCGGCGGCGTCGCTGAACCTCGTAGAAAACCTCTCGCAGGAGATCTCCCTGACGGCATCGTACACCCGCCGCGGGTTCGAGATCCCGTTCTTCGGCCTCTCGCTCAACAACGACGTCGACATCAGCCTCTCGTATTCCTTCTCCCGGAATTCCCGCACCACCTACGACGTGGCGAAACTGGACGTGAACATCGAGGGGACCCCGCTGGAAGGGTCCACCCGCACCACCCTCGAGCCGAGGCTGAAGTACGTCCTCAGCTCACGCGTGACCGCGTCGGTGTATTACAAGCGGACAAAAGTGGCCCCTGACAATTCCGGCTCGCGGATTCCGGGGGTGACCACGAACGAGGCGGGTCTGGACCTGCATATCGCGATCCAATGAGCGGGGGCTTTGCTTCTGGCCGGGCTTCTGCGTATCCCCCCTTCGTATGGATGAATTGAAGGGCAAAATCCTCTGGGTCGGCGACGCAATCGACCTCCTCGGCCCCCACATCACCCTGCTGGGGGAGCGGGGGTACTCCGTCGTCACGGCCACAAACGGGGAGGACGCCATCGCGCTGGTGCGCGAGACGCCGCTCGATCTCGTCTTCCTGGATGAGATGATGCCCGGCATGGGGGGGCTGGAGACGCTTGCGGTGATCAAGGAGCTCCGTCCGAATCTCCCCGTGATCATGGTGACAAAGAACGAGGAAGAGTCGCTGATGGAAGAGGCGATCGGCGTGAAGATCAGCGACTATCTGATCAAGCCGGTGAACCCGAGCCAGATCCTCTTGGCGTGCAAGAAGTTCCTGGAGGGGAGGAGGATCACCAGCGAGGCGGTCTCGAAGGACTACACGCAGGAGTTCAATTCGATCTCGCTTGCGCTCATGCAGGATCCGGGCTACCAGGAGTGGGTGGACATCTACACGCGCCTGGTGAACTGGGGGATCGAGCTGGATGCCCACCCGGAACTCGGGCTGAAGCAGACCTTCCTCGATCAGACGCGGGAGTGCAATCTGGCGTTCGGGAAGTATATCGAGAAGAACTACCGCACGTGGGTCGAGACGACGCGGAACAGGCCGGTCCTCTCCCACGAGGTGGTCGACAGGTTTCTCCTGCCGGAGCTTGAGGGGGGGCGCGCGGTCTTCTTCTTTGTCATCGACTGCATGCGCCTCGACCAGTGGCTGATGTTCGAGGAGGTCCTGCACGAGTACTTCACGATCACCCGCCACCACTACTTCAGCATTCTGCCGACCGCAACACCCTATTCGCGGAATGCCATTTTCTCCGGTTCGTTTCCCTCGGATGTCGAGCTCCGCTTCCCGGAGCTGTGGGAGAAGAGCGAGGACGACGAGAACAGTCGCAACCGGTACGAGAACCAGTTCCTGGAGAAGCTGCTGGAGCGCAGGAAGGTGACGCTGAAGCCGGAGCCGAAGTACGTCAAGATCCTGGACGCGGAGTTCGGCCGGGGGATCGAGAGCTCGATTACCTCGTACGCCCAGTCGCGGCTGACGTCGATTGTCGTCAATTTCGTCGATATGCTGGCCCACGGCCGGTCGGACTCGACGCTTCTCAAGGAGATCGCGCCGGACGAATCGGCCTACCGGTCGCTCACGAAATCGTGGTTCGTCCATTCCTCGCTCCTAGGCATGCTCCGGACGCTGTCGCGGACGAAGAACGTGACGGTGCTCTTGACGACGGATCACGGCAGCATCCGGAGCCTGCGCGGCACGAAGGTGCTCGGCGACCGGGAGGCCTCCACGAACCTCCGGTACAAGTACGGCCGGAACCTGAAGAGCGACGAGAAGACCTCCATCTTCGTTAAGGATCCGCTGGACTTCAAGCTTCCGCGGCGGGGTGTCGCGACGAACTACATCATCGCCAAGGAAGACTACTTCTTTGTGTATCCTACGGACTACCACCGGTATCTCAACCAGTACCGTGACAGCTTCCAGCACGGTGGGGTGTCGATGGAAGAGATGATACTGCCTGTGGTGAAACTCGTGCCGAAGGGATGAAGCTCTTCACGACGCATTCTCCCGGGGAGACCGTGGCGCTCGGCCGCAGGACGGCCGCGGAGCTGGTGCCGGGGGACGTTGTGGCGCTGAGCGGCACGCTGGGGAGCGGGAAGACACTATTCGTGTGCGGTGTGTGCGAGGGCCTCGGCGTCTCCGGCCGCGTCAGCAGTCCGACGTTCACCTTGATCAACGAGTACCCTGCCCCGTTCGGGGAGGTGGCGCATATTGATCTGTACCGCATCCGGTCGGAGGCCGAGCTGGCCGAGCTGGGAATCGAAGAATATTTCAACGACCGCTGCATCGCGTGCATTGAGTGGCCGGAAGCGATGGCGGGACATCTTCCTGCCGCCGCAATCCGTGTGAGCATTGCGCACGGGCCGGGGGAAACGGAG
>Ga0153916_10000496_pt1 | contig 26346 bp, 21 predicted proteins | sample Opewatmetagenome_FD_109642 | JGI IMG/M metagenome (GOLD analysis project Ga0153916, IMG submission 109642) | Freshwater wetland microbial communities from Ohio, USA - Open water 3 Core 3 Depth 4 metaG | ecosystem: Environmental > Aquatic > Freshwater > Wetlands | place: USA: Ohio, Lake Erie...
TCGTGCCCGCTTCGCCGACATCGAGGCGTTCGAGAAAGACCCCTCCATCGGCACGCTCGTATTGAGTTGACCGAGAGGCCGCCGTACTGATCGGCTTCCATCCCGTGCCCCTCACCGCTGGGGTGGCCATTTTCTTGCCTGGCAAAGGGGCTGGAGGGTCTGGTAGAATCGCCCTGGGATAGTCTGCTCGCCAGGTGCGCCCGGGGAGAGATCGCGGCAGAAACGCCACTTGGGCAAGTCACGGCCCAGGGGCCCAATGTGGCCAAACCGAGAAGTTGTTGACCAACGCGGCGCGGCCACGTGGAATGGGGCCTTGATCGGGTTGCATGGCGCCGCAGATGGAAAGGAGTGATCCGATTGTCGGCCAGAAACGGGGGGGAAGAAGCATGACGCATTCCACAAGGACGCGACGCGATTTCCTTGCCCGCGCCGCCGCGATTTCAGCCGCGGGGGTCCTTGCGCCTCGCGCCGTGGCGGGCTTTGCGCCTTCGCCCGCGGCGGCTGCGTCCGAGGAGCACGCGCGGCGGGCTTGGAGGGCGATGCGCGAGGACCCGGCCGGGAAGATGATCTCGGGGCAGCCTTCGCTGGACAGGATTCTTGCCCTCTTTCCGCGGACGACCGGCAAGCCCGCCTTCGATCCTCAAGCTATCGCCAGGAGCGTCGAGAAACTCCAGACGCGGCCGGCGGTCAATATGGGTCACCCGCTGCTCGACGCGTCGGTGAAGATCGGGCTCGCCCACGTCGACGCCACCTTCCGCGGCGACCATCCCAAGTACGGCGTGGGGACCTATGCCGCCGAAGTCCACGACGGCTTCCCGCCCACGATCATCGCCGCGGTCGATGCCCTGTCGGCCTGGGGCCTCGGCCGCCGTGCGGCCCAGTTGTTCCGCTATTGGCTCGCCAGTTTCGTGCGACAAGACGGGACGATCGCCTACTACGGGCCGTCGATCAGCGAGTATGGCCAGCTCCTTCACACGGCAGCCCTGCTGGAGGAACGCGCCGGAGCGGCCGGCTGGTGGCAGGACGGCTCCAAGGCCCTGGACCGGATCGCCGAATACCTCCTGCGGCTCCGCGCCGCCGCGGCCAAAGAGGACGGACTGATCCGCGGGGTGCCCGAGGCGGACACCAGCAAGGACGTGGGGAAGTACTTTCACAACAACGCCTGGGTGGTGAAGGGCCTGGGGCGATGGGCGGACCTGTGCGAGCGACTGAAGGCTGCTGCGACCACGGCGGTCGCCGCGGTGCGAAAGGTCGCCGCGGCCTTGGCCGAAGACACGCTCCGCGCGATCGGCCGGACGTGGCCCGCCGATCCGTCCGATTGGTGGCTGCCGCCGCGGGTCGAGCCTCTTGCGAGGCCCGCGTCCCTCACCGGGACCACGGACGCGTCGTACACCAATTACCGCTACTGGCCGGAACTGCTCTCCAGCGGCCTTCTGCCCGCCGACATGGCCCACCGAGTGGTCGACGCGCGGCTGTTGGCCGGGGGCCAGTTCTGCGGAATGACCCGGTTTTCCGACCACCTCGACGACTGGCCCCTGGCCGAGCACCTCCGTGCGCTGTGGTCGCTGGGGCGGAAGCGGGATTTCCTGCTCAGCCTGTACGGCCACGTGGCCTATCACCAGGCGGAAGGACATCTGACGGCCTACGAGCAGGTGACCTTCCCGCCCGGAAGACCGGCGGCGGACTATTGCCTGCCGTGTCAACTGGTGGCGGCGCGGGCCGCTCGCCTGATTGTGGGATAGGGCCCGTCGAGGTGCGAGTTGGGCAGTCTTCGGGGAACAGAGCCGCGGCGGCCGAATCGCGGGCGGGGCTTCCGGCCGCTTGCCGCGCGGCGCAGGTATGCTATCCTCGACTAGCGGACCCTTTCCTGCCGGAGAGCATCCTCCCATGCCGAGCTTGTTGAGCTTGCCCGAGGGCTACCAGCCGAAGCTGAGCACCCGCGAGGTCGAGGCGGCGATCAAGGACATCAAGGACTTCTTCGAGAAGAGCCTGGCCGAGGCGCTGAACCTCCAGCGGGTGACGGCGCCGCTGTTTGTCCGCAGCGGCACCGGGATCAACGACGATTTGAACGGCGTCGAGCAGCCCTTGCGGTTTCGCGTCAAGGAGGACGGCGACGCCCCGGTCGAGATCGTCCAGTCGCTGGCGAAGTGGAAGCGGATGGCCCTGGCCCGCTACGGGTTCGGCCTGGGCGAGGGCCTCTACACCGACATGAACGCCGTCCGGCCGGACGAGGTGCTCGACAACCTGCACTCGATCTACGTCGACCAGTGGGACTGGGAAAAGATCATCGCGCCCCAAGAGCGGACCCGCGAGACGCTCGACCGGACGGTCCGGGCGATCTACGACGTGATCTGCCGGACCGAGTTCCACATCGCCTCGGAGCACTCGAACATCCGCCCGATCCTGCCGGAAGAGATCCTCTTTGTCACCTCGGAGGAGCTTTGCCGGCGCTGGCCCGATCTCGATCCCCGGCAGCGCGAGGACGCGATCTGCGCGGAGCACGGGGCGGTGTTCATCGTCGGCATCGGGGCCGAGCTGCCCGACGGCCGCGCGCACGACGGCCGCGCCCCCGACTACGACGACTGGATCACCCCGCGGCCCGACGGCGGCCGGGGCCTGAACGGCGACATCCTCCTCTGGAACCCGGTGCTCGGCCGGGCCTTCGAGATCTCGTCGATGGGCATCCGCGTCGACGCCCCCACGCTCCTGGAGCAGCTCCGGGTCCGCGGCTGCCAGGAGCGGCTCGCCTTGCAGTTCCACCGCATGCTCCTGGGGGGCGAGCTGCCGCAGACGATGGGCGGGGGGATCGGCCAGTCGCGGCTCTGCATGTTCTACCTCCGCGCCGCCCACATCGGCGAGGTGAGCTGCGGCATCTGGCCCGACGAAATGCAGCAGACCTGCGCCGGGGCGAACATCATGCTCCTGTGACGCCGGGCCGCGAAGGGTAGTTGACAACCCGCGGACGCACCGCGTAGCCTGAGCGGCAGTGGGCTTCGTTTGTCGACACTCGACCGAAGGAGGCTTTCCCGTGGCGACCTACATTCTCCTGAGCAATCTGACCGACGAGGGGGCGAGGACGATCAAGAAGAACCCGGGGCGGATCAAGGAGGTCAACAAGGAGCTAGCGGCCCTGGGAGTCAAGGTGATGGCCCAGTACGCGGTGCTGGGACCGTATGATTTCGTCAATATCGTCGAGGCGCCGGACCACGTGACGATGACCCGCGTCTCTGCCGAGCTGGCCTCGCGCGGCAGCGTGAGAATCCTGACGATGGCCGGGATCCCGATCGACGATTTCATCGCCAGCTTCGAGTAGGATCGCGATGAGCGCGGCCCGGCTCTTCGACTGGCTCCAGCTTGGCGCGCTGGCGTGCCTGGGCTGCCTGGCCACCGGGCGGGCTTTGGCCCTGTATTGCCGCGGTGTCCGCGTCCTGGTTGCGGACCGGCAGCGGTCGCCGGCCGAGATGGCTCGGGACCTGCTGCTGGTGATCTGTCTGCTCCTTTGGGTCTACGAAACCGTCGCCTCGGCTTGGCCGCTGCCGGTCCACGCCGTGCCGTGGCTGGACGTCGTGCTGGTCGACGCGGTGGCGGTCAAGGCGGCGGGCGCGGCGGTGCTCGTGGCCGCGATCGCGGTCTACGGGCTGGCGGTGCGGGCGATGGGCAATTCGTGGCGGATGGGCATCGATCGCCGGACGCCCGGGGCGCTGGTGACCGGCGGCGTCTTCGCCTGCACCCGCAATCCGATCTACCTCAGCCTCGAGCTGTTCGGCCTCGGCACGTTCCTCGTGCTGGGTCGGTTGACCTTCCTCGCGATCGCGCCGCTCGTGGCGGTGCTGCTGGACGACCAGATCCGCCGGGAGGAGCGTTTTCTCGCCGAGGTTTATGGGGAGCCCTACCGCGAGTACTGTGCCCGGGTCGGTCGCTACGTAACCTTGCCCTTTGGCCGCCGCGGGCGGGGTCGAGCGTCCTGAGCGCCCCGCCGCCCTGGAGCGATTCCCACCCAACAGCGGCGCTTGACAGGCCCAACCGGCAGCCGTAGGCTCAACCGAAGGGTTCTTGGCTCCCGGGCGGCCATTCCGCGCGGGCAGCCAGTTCTCCCCCGTATCCTGGCGTCCGCAGCAGCAACGGCAGAGCAGCACCTCAACCTACTGACGGCACGATGTGCATGCAGGAGGTGGGACATGGTGGGAGCCATCTGCAAGCTGGATGTCCTGTCCCATCCGGCCGTGACGATTCATTGCTTCGGCTGGAAGGTCTTCCTCAGGGCGTTGGCCGCCGGCCGAAGCGAGACGTTCTTGTCGATCGTCGTGGCGGCCGATCCTTTCGCGCGCCCGGCGGGCAAGGCCTTCGAGATCGTCCGGCGATGTGCCGACCTGGAGCTGCTGGCCAAGCAGATCTACCAGTCGGCGGCCAAGCGATTTGCCCAGTTCGGCCGGATCAAGCGGTTCCTTGAGACCCTGGCCGGCCAGGAGCAAGAGCACGCCGAGCTGCTCGATCTCTGCCGGATTGCCGCCAGCCGGGGACGCTGGGACGGCGACCAGTTTGATCCGTGGCGGGAGGCCGTGCCGCTGCTGGAACGGCGGATGCGCCAAGCGCAGTCGTCGCTGGAGTCCGTCGCCTCGGTGGTCGACGCCCTCCGCCTGGTGCTCGAGATCGAGTCCTCGGAAATCAACGATCTGTTCTCCGGCGTCGTCGCGGCCAGCGATTCGGATTTCGTGAGGGGGATACGCGCCTTCCGCGATGCGGCACGGACGCACATCGCGTACATCTGCCAACAGATCCCCGTGCTCGAACCGAGCCTCGCCCAGGAGTCACAAGCCCTTCGCGAGCAGTACCCCTCGAGGAGTGCTTAACCTCGGGAGAGTGCGAGAGAGCCAGAACCGGCAGTCCGGCCGCCGGCGACCCCGGCACGTCGCGATGTGAGCCCTGGTCACGGGCCGTCTGTCCCCTGCTGGTCTGCGAAGATGGGTGCGGGCGAGGCGGGCAACGGGCCGCTTACAGCTCCCAACCCTTTCGGTATTCGCGAACCAGGTACTTGTTCGCGTCGGCAGCGTTGGTGATCTTCATGTTCTCGCTGTCCAGCACGACCTTCTTCCCCGCCCGCAACGCCACGGTCCCCAGGGTGACGGCGTCCGAAATCGGCCCCGCGTTGAGGAAGCATCCCGGCGACTGCGGGCCCCCTTGGACGGCCTGGAGCCACGGGTTGTAGCGCCCGCCGAGCTCCCTCGGCCCCCGCCGGGCACCCTGCGGCGAAGCCCCTTCGTTCCCCAGAGGCTCACTCTTGCCCTTGGCGAACCGTCGCGGGTTCTGCCCGTTGAAACCGGCCATGATCGTTCCCCGCTCGCCAACAAACAGGATGCCCTCGATCGGCATCTCGACGTTCTGCGCCTCGATTTCCTCGGGCAGGCGGGGCTTCATGCCCCCGTCGTACCAGAACAGATCCAGCGCGGGCATGTTCCCGCGCGCCGCGAACTTGAAACGGATGGTGCAGGCGGCCGGGTAGGAGAAGTCGTTCTTCGCCGGCCGGCTGACTTGATCCACGATCGCGCAGGTGTGGCTCGCCCAAGCCTCCGCGCTGAGCGGAGAGCCCAGATCGAGCCCCGTGAACACCGGCCACAGGCTGTAAATGCCCATGTCCGCCATCGAGCCGCCGCCGAAGTCGTACCACCCGCGGAACACCGTGTGCGTGTAGTGGGGATGATAGGGACGCTCCAGCGCGGGCCCCAGCCACAGGTCCCAGTCGAAACCCTTCGGAACCGGCGGCTTGTCCGCGGGAATCTCCGTGTATTGAGGCCACACCGGCCGGTTCGACCAGTTGTGGATTTCCCGGAGCGCGCCGATGGCCCCCTCTTTGATCCGCGCTGCAATCGACGCGTTGCCGCTTCCGCTGCCATAGGCCAGCAGGTGCGTGGCGACCTTCGTTTTGCGGGCCGTCTCGATGACCAGTCTTCCCTCGTACATCCGGTTGGCCAGCGGCTTGTGGACCATGACGTGTTTGCCCTTCTTCATCGCCGCGATGCAGATCGTCGCGTGAAGATGATCGGGCGTCATGACCTTGACGGCGTCCAGGTCCTTCTCCTTGTCGAGCAGCTCCCGGAAGTCGGCGTAGGCGGAGCACGCCTTGAATTGCTCCGCGCCCCGCTGGTTTGCGTAGTAGGTGTCCACGACTTCGCGGCCCACCTCGCGGCCTCCGGGGCAGCCGCTTTGGCCTTCCCTCCACGTGGGCTTTCCCAGGTACCTTCGGATCGTGTTCCGGATGCCGTGCTTGCCCCACTCCACGTAGTCGTTGCCGTCGGTATGGGGGTCGCACACCGCGACAATCTGTATCTGGGGCTCGGCGAGCAGGCCGCCGAGCTCGCTGAACCCCTGCGTGCCCATGCCGATGTGGGCCAGCGTGATCTTCTCGCTGGGGGCGACGTATGCGGTTCCGCCCAAGACGTGTCTGGGAACGATGGTCAAGACGCCCGAAGCGACGGCGGATCCCATGAACCTGCGGCGATTGATGTCGGATGTCATGGAAAGACTCCTATCCTAGAGGGAACTGTTAGAAACTCAAAGCCTCCGCGATGACCTCGATTTCATGGCCGCCTTGATGCGCGGGGTCGATCCGTCAGCGCGGAAGCTCCTCGCGATCATCCTGGCAGGAGACGCTCCTGCGGATGGCGGCGATCAAGGGTTCGGAGGAGCCGCCCTTCAGGAGATAGGCGGTCGCGCCTGCCTCGAGCATTGCCTTGACCATGTCTTCTTCCTGGTGCATCGACAGGCCGATCACCCGCGCCCCCGGCAGCGCGGCCACGATGCGGCGAGTCGCCTCGATGCCGTTGAGGACGGGCATGGCCACGTCCATGATCACGACGTCCGGCTGGGTCTCCAGCGCCAGCTCGACCGCGCTCCGCCCGTCTTCGGCTTCACCGACCAGCTCCAGGTCCGGCTGCTCGCGGAACAGGCGGGCGAGGCCTTCGCGGAGCAGCTTGTGGTCGTCGGCCAGCAGGACGCGGATCTTCCCCGCGCCGCGTCGCCCCGGGCGGACCTCGGGCGGGGTCTCGGCGGAGCGCGGTTGGGCGGACCCGGCCCCGTCGCCCGCCGCGGCGGCCTGCACGGGCGGTGGGCAGGGAGCCCGAACCACGACCCGGGTCCCCCTGCCGGGGGACGAATCGACCTCCAGGCTGCCCCCGATCAGCTCCAGCCGCTTCCGCAAGCTGAACAGGCCGAAGCCGGCGGCACATGAGCCGTCGCTCTGCTGTTCGGCCGCGTCGAAGCCCGCCCCCTCGTCCTGGACCACGATCTGGACGTGCTCGTCGTCGGGGCGGGTGAGCCGGACCTCGGCGCGCTCGACGTGGGCGTGCTTGACGACGTTGAACAACAGCTCGCGCACCGCCTGGAACAGAAGGAGCCGCAGGTCTTCCGCGGGGATCTCGATCCGCGGGTCGGCCTCCAACGCGACGCCGAGTCCGTACCGCTCCTCCACGTGCTGGCCCAGCCATTCCAGCGACGTCGCCAGGCCCGCCACGTGGACGATCGGCGGACTGAGCTCCACGGTCAGCGAGCGGGCGGCTTCGATCGACTCGCGCAGGAGGTCGTCGAGCCGTTGAAGCACGGCCTGCAAAGGCTCGGTTTGGACGCGGGCCCGGGTCGCGCCGAGGCTCAGCCGCGCCGCGTACAGGAGCTGCTGGAGGTGGTCGTGGAGGACCTGGGCGAGGCGGTGTCGCTCGCGCTGCTCCGCCTGCGTCAGCTCGGCAGCCAGCGCCCGCAACTGCTCGGCCCGCCGCTCCAGGGCCTCGTTGAGCGCCCGGAGCTGCTCCTCGGCACGCTTCCGCTCGGTGACGTCGGTGCAGGTGCCGACCCATTCGCGGATCGTGCCGTCTTGCTCGAGCACGGGCACGCCCCGGACGGCCATGTGGCGATACTCCCCATCGTGGCGCCGCGCGCGATATTCGGTTTCGTAGAGGGTTCGCGTCTCGACGGAGCGCGACCAGGCGGCCGCAGCGGGCTGGCGTTCCTCCGGGTGCAATGCCGCGATCCACCCCCAGCCCTGGACCTCCTCCTCCGTCTGGCCGGTGAAGGCCCTCCAGGAAGGGAGGTCGTCGACGACGTCGCCCTGGGCATTGGTGGTCCACACGATCAGGGTCGTGGCCAGGGCGAGCGAGCGATACCGCATCTCGCTTTCCCAGATCGCCTTTTCGGCGCGAAGTCGATCGGTGACGTCGCGGGCGCCCGCGAACACGCCCTGCACCTCGCCGGCCTCGTTCCGGTAGACCGTGGCATTGTACGACACGTCGGTGGTGCGGCCCGAGGCGTGGCGAATCGTCAGCGGGTAGTCCCTCACCAACCCCTCGGAGATGACCTTCCGGTATCCTTCCCTGGCCTTCCCGGGATCGGTGAAATACTCTGAGAAATCGCTGCCGATCAGGCGCTCGCGAGGGACGCCCGTTACCTCTTCCGTCGCCTCGTTGACGTCCATGATCCGGCCGCCGGGGCTGATCGTCACCAACGGATCGAGGCTTGCCTCAATCAGACTGCGGGCATACGAGGACGCGGCGCGGAACTCTTCTTCCATCCGTTTGCGATCGGTGACGTCAAGACCCACCTCCATCACGAGCGGCAAGCCGTCGGTGTCGGTGAACGGGAAATCGTAGATGTCGTAATTTCGGCCGTCCGGGCCGGCCCATTCCCAATGATGGGGCGCGTTGGTTCTCAGGACCTTGAAGGTTTCGCAGTTCTCGCAGGGCACGGTGCGATGGAACAGATACTCGAAGCATCGCCTGCCGCCGGACTTGCCGAAGCGCTCCTCGAAGAAGCGGTTGGCAAAGGCGACGTGATAATCCGGCGACAACAGCACGAGGTAGGCCGGCAACTTGTCCAGCAGCTCCTGGAACCGCCGCCGTTGGGCCCCCACGGCCTGCTCCGCCTTTCTCCGCTCGGCGTTCTCCTGCTGGAGCGCGCGGTTGGCCTGTTCCAGCTCCGCCGTCCGCTTGAGGACACGGTCCTCCAGTTGCTCGTTCACTTCCCGCAGCGCCTGCTCGGCCTGTTTGAGCGCCGTGATGTCCATGATGGCCACGGCGCTGCCGGTGATCTGGCCGCCGGCGTCGCGAATCGGGACGGCGCTATTGAGGACGAAGGCGCGGGTGCCGTCGAACCGCTCGATTTGCATCAACTGGCCGACGACGCTTTCGCCGTGCCGCACGGCGCGGGCGGAGGCCCACTGCTCCGGCTGGACCGGCCGGCCCGTGTCTGCCCACCATGCCTTGTAGAGGGCGTAGTCCTTCACCGAGTTCGGGAGCGGACGCGGGCCGCCCCAGAGCTGCTCGAACGCGGTGTTGGCCTGGACGTTCCCCCCCTGGTCGTCGAGGATGGACACACCGACGGGCAAGCTCTCCATGAGGGCTTCGAGGCGGTTCCTCTCATGCACCGCTTGGGCCCGGGCCGCCACCAGTGCCTCCTCCGCGCGTTTGCGCTCGACGGCGTAGCGAATTGCGCGGGCCAGGGAGCGGCCGTCGGCGAATCCCTTGACGAGGAAATCCTGGGCGCCGCGGCGGACGGCCTCGATCGCCACGGCCTCGTCGTCCGAGCCGGTCAAGACCACGATCGGCGCTTGCGGGACGGCCGCGGTGGCCCGCTCGACCGTCTCCATTCCCCGGCTGTCCGGCAGGAAAAGGTCCAACAGCACGGCATCGAACGGCTCGCTCGCCACGCGATCCAAGGCCGCTTGGAGGAGCTCGACGTGCGACACGTCGAACGGCTCGGCCGTCTCCGCCAAGGCTTCCTGGAGCAAGCGGGCATCGGCCGGATTGTCTTCGACCAGGAGGATGCGAATCGGCTGGCTAGCCATGGAGATCACGTACCGTCACTTGGTTGGCCTGGTGACTTCAAGCCCGTTGGGGAGTTTCACCACCGTGAGCCAGAAGCCCTCGATCGACCTGACGACCTCCATGAACCGCTCGAAATCCACCGGCTTGGTGATGTAGCAGTTGGCGTGGAGATCGTAAGCCCTGAGCACGTCTTCCTCACTCGCCGAGGTCGTGAGGACGACCACGGGGATTCTTCTCAGCGAGGGATCGGCCTTGATCTCCTCGAGGAGCTGGCGGCCGTCCTTTCGAGGGAGATTCAGGTCCAGGAGGATCATGTCCGGCCGCGGCGCGTCGGCGTGCCGGCCTCTTTGGTGGAGGAAGTCCATCGCGTCGACGCCGTCTTCGACGACCCAAAGGCGGTTTCGCACCTTGCTCTCTTTGAGGGCCTCGACCGTGAGGCGCACGTCGGCCTGGTTGTCTTCAACCAGGAGGAGCTCGGCAGGCCGGCCCGCTGGAATGCTGTCCATGGAATCCTCGCTTGCTCTTAGATGGTCCAATAGAAGGTTGTGCCCTGGCCGGGTCGCGACTCCAGCCAGATCCGCCCGCCGTGCCGTTCCACGATCCTCTTGCAGATCGACAAGCCGATGCCGGTCCCGGAGTACTTCTGCCGGGGGTGGAGCCGCTGGAAGATCGCGAAGATCTTCTCCCAGTACTGCGGCTCGATGCCGATGCCGTTGTCGCGGATCGAGAAGACCCAGTGGCCGGTTTTCTGCCGGGCGGAGACGTGGATCTCCGGGCGGCGCTCGCCGCGATACTTGATGGCGTTGCCGATCAGGTTCTGGAACAGCCGGATCCACTGCAACTGGTCGGCCTCGACGGTCGGCAAGGGGTCGCGGGTGACCACCGCGCCCGTGTCGCCGATGGCCACCTGGAGGTTCCCCAGCGCCCTGTCGAGCACGGCCTCCAGGTTGGTGGGGGCAAAAGGCTTGCCCTGGGTGCCCACGCGGCAGTAGTCCAAGAGGTCGGAAATCAACTGCTGCATCCGCGCCGCGCCGTCCACGGCGAAGTGGATGAAATCGTTCGCGTCCGCGTCGATTACGTTCTTGTAACGGCGCTCGATCAACTGGAGATAGCCGGTCACCACGCGGAGCGGCTCCTGGAGGTCGTGGGAGGCCACGTAGGCGAACTGCTCCAGCTCCTTGTTGGAGCGAGCCAGCTCCTCGGCAGTCCGCCGCCGCGCCTCCTCGGCCCGCTTCCGCTCGGTGACGTCGCGGGCGTAGAGGTTGACGTAGCGCTCACCCGGCGGGTGGACGGCGCCGAACCAGTAGGTGCGGCCGTGCCGGTCCTCCAGCTCGGCTTCGACCGGCTGCCCTTGCCGGAAGGCGTCGGCGGCCACGGCTTGCACGCCGGCCGGCAGCCGCCCGTCCCCCGCGTGGCCCATCGCGGCCAGGCAGGCCCGCGCCGCCGCATTCGCGTACATTAGCCTGCCGTCCTCGGCGATCCGCAGCACGGGGTTCGGGTTTTCCTCGGGGAACTGGGCCAGGCGGCGGAGGGCCTCCTCGGCCCGCTTCCGCTCGGTGACGTCGCTGAGGGTGACCACCGCCAAGAGCGGCCGGCGCTCCGCGTCGCGCACCAGCGTGCCGCCGTAGCTGAAGACCCGCTCCCAGTCGCTCTTGACGCGGCGGATCCGCACTTCCAGGTTGCGGAGGTGCTCGCCGCGGAGGATGCGGGCCAGCGGCCATTGGTCCACGGGCCACACCTCGCCGTCGAGGCCCGCGAACTCGAAGGTGTCGGCAGACTCGCTCAGGCGGCGGGCTTCTTCGAGGCTGGCCAGTCCGTGCATCTCCAGCGCGGCACGGTTCCAGTGCGTCAACTGGCCGTCGAGGCTGGCCACGACCAGCCCCTCGGTGACATTCTCGATGATCGTCTGGAGCTGCGCGTGGGCGGCCTCCAGTTGGCCGGTCCGCTCGTGGACCAGATCCTCCAGGTGATGGCGGTGCTTCTCCAGCTCCGCTTCCGCCCGCCTGCGCTCGGTGATGTCGCGTGCCGCGGCAAAGACGCCGACCACCTTCCCCCCTTCATCGCGGTACACCGAGGCGTTATAGAGGACGCAGGTGACATGGCCGTCGCGATGCCGCAGTTCGAGCGCATAGTCGCGCACGGAACCTTCGCGGAACACCTGCTCGTACCCGGCACGGGCCTGCTCCGGCTCGGTGAAGTAATCGCAGAAATCCGTCCCGATGAGTTCCGCTCGCGACCGCCCGGTCGCCGCTTCGGTCGCGGTGTTGACATCCGTGATCTTCCCGTCCGGCCCGATGGTCACCAGCGGATCAAGGCTGGCTTCGATGAGGCTGCGGTTGTACGCATTTGCCAACCGCACGGCTTCTTCGGCCTGCTTGCGATCGCTGTCATCGCGGGCTATCGTCGAGACGCCCACGACCTCGCCAGAACCATCTCGGACCGGGGAGAGGGTGAGTGAGACGGTGATGAGCTTGCCATCCTTCCGTCTGCGCACGGTTTCGTAATGCTCTACGCTCTCACCCCGACTGACTCTTCTGACGAGCTGGGGCGTCTCGTCAGGGCGACCTGGAGGCAACACAATAGACACCGGCTTACCGACTACCTCATCAGCCGTATAGCCATAGAGTCTATGTGCGCCCTTATTCCAACTGACAATGATGCCCTCCATCGTCTTGCTCAGGATGGCATCATCGGATGACTCGACAATTGCGGCAAGGAGCGACGCTTGCTGTTCCGCACGCTTCCGCTCCGTGATGTCGCGCGCGGCGGCGAATGCTCCGATAACCCGGCCGGCCTCGTCCCGATAGACCGAGGCATTGTACAACACGGAGGTCACGTGTCCGTCTCGATGCCGTAGCTCCAAGGCATAGTCTCGCACCGACCCTTCGCGGAACACTTGCTCGTACCCGGCACGGGCCTTCTCCGGCTCGGTGAAGTAATCGCAGAAATCCATCCCGATGAGTTCAGCGCGTGGGCGACCGGTAGCCGCTTCGGTCGCGGCGTTGACATCCGTAATGTTCCCTTCCGGCCCGATGGTCACCAGCGGATCGAGGTTGGCTTCGATGAGGCTGCGGTTGTAGGCGCTGGACCGACGCAGCGCCTCCTCGGCCCGCTTGCGCTCGGTGATATCCAGGCCGACCTCCATGATCAGCGGGGAGCCGTCGACGTCGGTGAAGGGGAAGTCGTAGATGTCGTAGTTGCGGCCGTCGGGGCCGGTCCACTCCCAGCGATGCGGCCCGCCCGTTTTCAGGACCTTGTAGGTCTCGCAGTTCTCGCAGGGCTCGGTCCGCTGGAACAGGTACTCGAAGCATCGCTTGCCGCCGGAGCGGCCGAACCGCTCCTCGAAGAAGCGGTTGGCAAAGGGGACGCGATAGTCCGGCGACAAGAGCACCAGATAGGCCGGCAGCATGTCGAGGACGTCCTGGAATCGCTGCCGCTCATCGGCCAGCGATTGGGATGCTTTCTCCAGCTCCGCGGTTCGCTCTTGGACGCGGGTTTCCAGCTCGTCATGCGCCTTTCTCAGGGCCTGCTCGGCCTCGCGGCGCTCGGAGTCGACCCGGTTCAGCGAAGCGGCTATCACCCAGACCAGGCCCAGGAAAAACGCCGTCTGCAACACGGCGTGAACCGCCGACGCCAGGTGCTCGCCGTAGAGTCCGGCATGTTCGCCCGCCAGCAGCAGCAAATCGAGGAGGATGGGAACCAGGACGGCAGGAAGCACGAAACGCCGGGCCATGATGCTGCCGGCACTCTCGCCGGCCAAGAACGTCAACAGTCCCGGCCCCGGGCGGGCGAGCCCGAGGCCGATGAACGCCACGACCCCAGCCACGACCGCGGGGAGCGACATGGGATTCGCCGCCGGACTCGGCGAGTAGAAGCTCGAAACGCCGTAGAGATAGCCCACCAGCGCCATCAAAGCGACGATCCCTTCCAGAACGATCAGATACTGGGCCGGCCGATGTCCGCGGCGGGTCTCGACGTCCAAAAGCACGAGCGCCAGGCCGATCAAGAGAAAGTTCAAGGCCGTGTTGGGAGCCAGTCTGCCCGGATAAACGGTCTGAGCCGCGCCGGGTGGGTCCGTGAACAGCAGTTGGTCAATACCTAGGCTCCAGCCCGACGCATACTGGATCAGCGTGAGCAATCCCATCGCAGCGACGACCAGGGCGCTTCCCCAGGCCACATAGCGGGCCGGTCGGACGTGCCTGCGCTTCGCCTGGGACAGCCACAACGCGATGCCGGCCAGCATGAAGGCCACCGCGGTGTTTGCCTTCATCGAAATCCAATCGGGATTGAGGCTCTTGAGGACCGCGATGTCGAAGATCCAACCGACCAACACCAGACAGCCGATCCCGAAAACGCCGATGGCCGACCCCGCGGAAGCGGCTGAGAGCTGGCGCGTGACACGTGAACGGCTCGGACTGGTCATAGGCCAGCCTCCCCCTCTTGTTTCCGGCCGGGGCCGCCGCAGACCAGCGTCGGCCGTCCGCGGGGCAGACCGCCGCCGGTGATTTCGTCCAGCCCTTGTATCCCGGTAGGGCCCTTGGGCAATCCTCGACTGTCCCCAGTTCCCGCCAGTTCGGCCATGGTTGTTCCCTCCGGGCCAGCATCTCCCATCGCACGAGTCTGCCGCGGACCGAACTGCATGTCAAGACGGCGGGGCGGGCCACTTGCCTTGCAGGCTTTCCAGTGCCACCCGTCGGGCCAGGACGCCGACGCCAGCTATAAGTCATGGTGGTGCCGGCGTGACAACACAAGCGTCCGGCGCGGCCGGCCAGCGTTCTACAGCTTACGAGGGGACGGGGTAGGAGAATCCCCGAGGCCAGGCTCGGGAACTTCCCTATGCCCAGACCGCGCTTCTTTTGGTCTCCAGGCCCGTTTCAAGAGCTGCAGAAGGCTGCTGCCGGGCCGGGACGAGGAGCATGAGGAAGCGTGTATTATACCAAGTCTACGGGGTGGGCAAACGGAACCCGCGACTCGTGGGGCAACATGGAACCACGCCGCAATGGTTCTTACGAGGGGGGGCAGCTTTCCCGGCGAAGCGCGCTCGCCGCAAGGCGACAGTCAGCCGCCACCGGAACGCGGGTGGGATGTCAACATCCGTTGACCGAAACACCGGGCAACGGGGGGCCCCGCTAGCTGTCCTTCTCTTCGAGGAGCAAGTTCTCCAAGTACGCCTTGAGTGCCACGGCGCTATTGTGCTCAGTATCCCGAGCGCTATAGAGAAGGGTGACCGTGCCGCGGCGCGCCGCATCGCGGATGATCTGCCAGGCTTCGCGCCTGCGATCCAGCTCGGCGAAGTAGCGGCGCCGGAATTCCTCCCACTTTGCGGGGCGGTGTCCGAACCAGCGGCGAAGGACCGGGCTGGGAGCCACGTCCTTCAACCAGGTGTCCATCCGGAGGTCTTCCTTCTTCATGCCTCGCGGCCACAGCCGCTCCACCAAGACGCGCGTGCCGTCGTCTGGTTGAGGAGGCTCATAAACGCGTCGGACTTGGATCATCTCCATCGACTCCTCGGTTTCCGGACCCGCCACTTCGGCCCGTCCCGGCGCACGCGGCCCTCATGCCTTGGCGTGGTAATCCTCGATGAAGGTGCGGACAATCTTGGCCGCGCCGGCCAGGGTGTCCGCTTCAAGATCCTTCCTGCCCTCAAGACGCCGACAGGCTTCCTCGTAGAGGAGCAGGACACGGTTCAAGACGCCGTGCTCTCGCATAGCGGTTCCCGCCAGCAGGAACCGTCGCCGCGAGTGCGCTGATCGCGCAGCCATCGCGAGGGGTCACCCTGCCGCTTGCAGGCATTGCCTGCGCGCGGCCGCTGCACGGAGGGATTCGATGGGCTGGGGAGAACTTTGGGAGAGGAGCTCCTCTCGCTGGATGGCGACGTCGAGAGGGGCGCTGAACCCGAGCTTCACCCGGCTTCCCTGGACGCTCAGCACCTTGACCCGGACCGTGCCGTCGATGAGCACGGCTTCTCCATTCTTCCTTGTCAGAACGAGCATCGCAAAGCTCCTTGCGAAAGAGAGTGACTCAGCGGGGCCGGCGACTTGCCGGCGCCGCACCATGCGACGAGCGGCGGAAGGGACCGTTGGGGCTCCGGGGGAGCCCCACCTCCAATTGATTGTCCAACCGCAACACCTCGGGCATTCGATCCAAGAGCGACTGCGCCATTTGCTTGAGATAGTAGCTGGGAACTCGTCCGTGAAGCGTGAGGACCCCCTCGTCAAACTCGCAGGACACCGCGCGGAGCTCCAGGAACTTCGACTGGCGCAGCCGCGCTTCCGCTGCTTCCGCGACCCGTGGGCGCCGCCGAATGCTCTTCTCCTGGTGTTCCGTGGAGGCCGATGCGTCGTGGTCTTGCGGCATCCAGGTGCTCTCCTCTTCGTTCGAACTCTAAAGACCCGAGGGCTCGCCACCAGCAGACAGCGACTTTCGCGGTTCTCCGCGCAGGTCCATCATCCTATCGCGCGACAGCCACGCGGGTGAATCCGGAAATTCACTGTCGGTCCATCGGGAAATCCCCGACCCGGTGATCGGGGTTTTTCCTGGGGGGGCACGGGTTGGGCAGTGGTTCTGAAAAGGGTGGAAAGCTGGGGAGCCTTTTTTCCCTGGCGGCGGCGATTCGGCCCCCTCTGCGGACGGCTCTGCGGGTCTGCCGTCGCCAGATTCCCTTCGTGGCGCAGGCGTCCATCGAGATGGCGAAGGAATGCTGCCTAGTTGGGCAGAGCAACGGCGCGTGGTATACTGGTTGTCCGGTCAGCCGTCTCCGGAAGATGGTACTACGGGTGACCGAAGGGGAACGATTGCCATGACAGCCGAAACCGGAATCGGTAACGGGCGGAAGAGACACAGGGTCCTGCTGGTCGACGATCATCCCTTGGTCCGCCGCGGTCTGGCCGACGTGATCGGCCGCGAGCCGGACCTCGAGGTCTGTGGGGAGGCGGCCGACGTGACCGAGGCGATGCAGGCGGTGGAACGGACCGATCCCGACCTGGTCGTGGTCGATCTGTCGCTCAAGAGCGGTCACGGCATCGATCTGATCGAGCAGATCAACGCCCGCAGCGACCGGATCAAGGTCCTGGTCTCGTCGATGCACGACGAGGTGCTTTTTGCCGAGCGGGTGCTGCGGGCGGGAGCGATGGGGTACGTCACCAAGCAGGAATCGCCCGACACGCTGCTGGCGGCCATTCGCCAGGTGCTCCGCGACGAGGTTTACCTCAGCCCGCGGATGACCAACCGGCTGTTGCACCGCGCCGTCAGCGACAGCGCCGCGCCAGGCAACCCGCTGGAAGCTCTCTCCAACCGGGAGATCGAGGTCTTCGAGATGATCGGCCAGGGGCTGACCACGCAGCAGATTGCCCGCCGGCTCCAGTTGAGCGCGAAGACCGTCGAGACCCACCGCGAAAAGATCAAGCAGAAGCTCAACCTCAAGAACAGCGCCGAGCTGAGCCGCCGCGCGGTGCAGTGGGTCTTGGAGCGCGGCTGACTCTAGGAAACTCTCCTAGGCCCCGCTGCGGATTTTCCGCACGGGCTGGGCAGACACGTCCCGATACCCGCGCGGTTCTCCAGGCGTTTAATGGCCGTAGCAGAAGGGGACCCCGGCGCGCGGAACGTGGAAAGGAGACGCAGATGATCGCCCCCATCAGAGAGCGGCGGGTGGATCGGCCGGATCGGCCGCGAAACTACGTCTGGATCAGCGAGATCGGCGGGCGCGTCGTGGGGCTGGCGCGGCTGGTCGAAGCGGGGTCGCGGGTGGCAAGGATCATTTCCTTGCGCGTCGACCCGCAGTGGTGCCACACGACCGTCCCCGCCCACCTGATTCGCTCGATTCAACACCTTTGCCGACAACGCGGTTACGGCGAGGTGGTCCTGGCGTCGGGCACCCTGCCACGATGGATGCTCCGCCTCCTGCAGCGGCAGGGTTTTCGGCTCTTACGATCGGAAAGGACCTTGTCGGGGCCCGCGTATTGGCTGTCCCTCCCAGCCGATCCCCCGGAAGGCGATTGACCGGGCTGGAGCCGCTGCTGGCAGCCCCGATCGAGCGCCCGGATTCGAGCCGGCTTTGCGAGGGGGCGCATCACGTGCTGCACCGCGATCAGAGCTTCCTCACCCCGCTCGGCACGGCCTTTGCTTTCGCTTTGTCCCGGGGCGGTTTACTGCCGAGCGGCGGCAGATGTGCCCCGAGTGGCCACCACCATGCCTGTCCGTCGGGGGTAGGCGTAGGCACGCCCCAAGCGAAGAATTCGGGAGGAGACCGTGAAACCTGTGGAGACCTTCTCAATGGACAGAGCGTCATACGGACCGGGCATTCAGACGGCAGGCGATGAACCACGGTACGCTCGCGGTTCCAGCGTGCCGCCGGCGGCGGACGCCCGCAGTGTCCCCCACGCTGCAGCGGCGGTCGTTGCCGAGCCGGGCGAGGACCTGAATCCGTACCATGTCGTGCAGGAGCAGATCGATCGGGCGGGGCAGTATCTCCCCGAGCTGAGGCCCGGGTTGATCGACTTCCTCAAGCGGACCGCGCGGATGGTCAGCGTCGACTTTCCCATCGAAACGGACGACGGGGCGATCCGGATGTTCACCGGCTACCGCGCCATCCACAGCCGGATTCGAGGTCCGGGCAAGGGAGGCGTTCGCTTCCACCCCGACGTTACCGAGGACGAGGTGCGCGCGCTGGCGTCGTGGATGACGTGGAAATGCGCGGTCGTCGACGTTCCCTTCGGCGGCGCCAAAGGGGGCGTGGCTTGCGATCCGAAACAGCTTACCAAGAACGACCTCCGCAGAATCACCCGGCGGTACGTGGCCGAGCTGGGGGATTGCCTCGGCCCGAACACGGACATTCCGGCCCCGGACGTCGGCACCGACGCCGAGACGATGGCCTGGATCTACGACACCTATCAGGTGATGCATCCGGGCGCGAACAACCGGCCGGTGGTCACGGGAAAGCCGCTTGACCTCGGGGGGGCCGTGGGACGGCGCGAGGCGACCGCCCTGGGATGCCTGCTGGCCGCCGGCCGGGCCCTGGAGCGCGACGTCGTGCCGGGGCTGAGGTCCGTGAAGGGGGCGACGGTGGCGATTCAGGGATTCGGCAACGTCGGATCGATCGCGGCGAGACTCTTTCAGGAGGCCGGGGCGCGGGTGGTTGCCGTGAGCGATTGGATCGGCGGCATTCTCGACGAGCGCGGCCTCGAGGCGGCCGCGGTGGAGGCCCGCAAGCGCAGGACCGGGACGGTTTCGGGGCTCGCCGGCTCCAGGCCGATCAGCAACGCGGAGCTGCTGACGCTGCCTTGTGACATCTTGATCCCGGCGGCGATTGAGAATCAGGTGCGTCGGGACAACGCCGCCGGCGTGCGGGCCCGGTTCGTTGTCGAGGCGGCCAACGGACCGACCACGCCGGCAGCCGATCGCATCCTCTTCGATCGGGGCATTCCCGTGCTGCCCGACATCCTCGCCAACGCCGGCGGCGTGACCGTGAGCTATTTCGAGTGGGTCCAGAACATCAAGATGGAGGCCTGGGAACTCGACGAGATCCATGGAAAACTCCAGGTGAAGATGCGGCGGGCCACCGACGCCGTCCTGGACAAGCAGCAGGAGCTCAATCGGCGCCTCGAACCGGGGGACGGCGCCGGCGCCGCCCGCGGAGCGCAGCGGAGGCCGCGCGCCGAGCGCCTCCCCCCCGCCGACCTGCGAACCGCCGCCTACGTGCTGGCGATCGACCGCGTGGCTCGAACGGCCATGGAGCGCGGGATTTGGCCGTGAGGGCACGCCATGAAAGTCGCAGTCAAGCTCGTGTCCGTGGTGATGCTGGGAATCGTGTTGCTCCTGGCGATCGAGGCGCATCTCTCCCTCCGGCACGAGACCGAGTTGTACCAGGCCGACATGCGGCACGACGCGCACCTGCTGGGCCAGGCCATGAAGGGCCTCGTTGCCGACGCGTGGCGCACCAGCGGCCCGCAGCGCGCCCTCGAGCTGGTGGGCGACGCAAACCGCGAGGAGCGATCGGTCCGGATCCGCTGGGTGTGGCTGGACGCACTCCGGGGCGACGACTATGGTCCCCGGGCGGCCTCGGAAAAGCTCGCCCCGGCGGCACGCGGAAGGGAAGTGTCGGTCGACGATCGCGACGAGGAAGGCAACCACTACCTTCGCACCTACGTTCCCGTCCCGGTCGATTCGCACCGGCCGGGGGCGATCGAGCTTTCCGAGCCCTATTCCGTGCTGGAGGGCTACCGCCGTGCGACGATTGCCAGAAAGCTCGGTGTGATCGGCGGGCTGGTGGCGGGGAGCGGTCTGGCCGTGGTGCTGCTCGGCACGGGCCTGATCGCGCGGCCTCTGCAGCGCCTGATCGAGAAGGCCCGGCGCGTCGGCCGGGGCGATCTGTCGGGCCCCGTCCGCGTGGGGGGAAACGACGAATTCGGCGAGCTCGCCTCGGCGGTGAACACGATGTGCGAGCAACTTGCCGGGGCCCGGGAGCAGGCCCGCCGCGAGACTGCCGCGCGGATCGCCGCGGTGGAGCAACTGTGCCATGCGGATCGCCTCGCGACCGTCGGCAGATTGGCTTCAGGAATTGCGCACGAGCTGGGCACGCCGCTGAACGTCGTCTGGGCAAGGGCGAAACTGATTCGCGACGGTGCCCTATCTCCGGCGGAAACGCGGGAGAATGCCGGCATCATTACGAGCCAGTCCGAGCGGATGACGACTACCATCCGGCAACTGCTGGATTTTGCCCGTCGCTCTCCGCCCGATGTGACGGCGGTGGACCTCCGGGACGTTGTCCGTCGCACGGCGGACCTCTTGGCGCCGCTGGGTCACAAGCAGGGAGTGGATCTCCACGTGGATGCCCCGGGGGGGCCGCTCACGGTGAAGGCGGACGCCAGACGAATCGACCAGGCGCTGACGAACCTCGTCGTGAACGCCATCCAGGCGATGCCTCGGGGGGGCAAGGTGGAACTGGGCTTTGTGCGGAGCTCCGGCCCGCCCCCAGGCAAGCCCGATCTCGCCGAAGGCCGGTACCTGGGAATCGCCGTCTCCGATCACGGGAACGGGGTGGCCAGGGAAGACGCGGGACGCCTCTTCGAGCCCTTCTTCACCACCAAGGGCGCCGCGGAGGGCACCGGGCTGGGACTCTCGATCGCGCAGACCATCGTCGAGGAGCATGGCGGTTGGATCGACGTTGCGAGTGAGCCGGGCAAGGGGAGTTGTTTCTCGATCTACCTGCCGCACCACCCAAGCTGAGGCCGGGCGTCGCCCCGGCAAGAAAGGCAAGGTGTCTGATGACGACCGAATCGCTTCCCGTGCGAGACCCCGCTCGCGTCCTGCTCGCCGAGGACGACGGAGAAATGCGAGCGCTGCTGGCACGAGCCCTTCGCGGCGACGGGTACGACGTTGTCGAGTGCCCAGACGGCTTCCGCTTGCTGGAACAACTGGGCTCGCTGCTCCTTTCTCCGGAAGTCCTCGGCGCGGATCCGACACCGTTCGACCTGATCGTCTCGGACATTCGAATGCCCGGTGTCACCGGCCTGAGCGTGCTCGAGGGGTTGCAGTTGTTCGAGGGCCTGCCGCCGATGATCCTGATCACCGCTTTCGGCGACGCACAGACCCACGCGGCAGCTCAACGGTTGGGAGCTGTCGCGGTGTTCGACAAGCCTTTCGACGTCGACGACTTGTTGGCCCAAGTCCGCCAGACCGCGCCCGTCCGGTCCCCGACGTAGACAACCGGAGCACGGTGATGCAATGCGCCTGCACGTGGTCGGGCCCTCCGGGCGGCCGAAGCTCCGCGCTGCCGGTCTCCCGGCGTGCGCAAACCCTGGGGCTGCTCCTGGGCCTGGCCTCCGCGTGCGTCCTTTGGTTGGGCGGATGCGCCGCGGAGGACAAGGCCGCCCAGAACCCGGCCAGTCAGGCCGTCCCCGTGACGGTCGCCATCGCCGTCGAGAAGCCTGTCTGGGTCGAGCTGAGCGCGATCGGCAGGGTCGAGCCGAAGGAGACGGTGCAGGTGAAGGCCCGGGTGAGCGGCGAGATCAAGAGCGTCGGCTTTGAGGAAGGGGAGGAGGTCAAGGCCGGCGACGTGCTGTTCGCCATCGACCGCGACCCGTTCGAGGCGGCCCTCAACCAGGCCAAGGCGAATCTCGCCCGCGACGAGGTTAACCTGGAGGACGCCAAGACGGACCAGGCGCGGTACGAGAAGCTCCGCCGCGCGGCGGCGATCTCCGAGGAAGGCTTCCTCCACGCCCGGGACAAGGCGAAGGCCCTGGAGGCCACGGTGAAGGCGGACCGGGCCGCGCTGGAAGCGGCCACGGTCCAGCTCAACTACTGCACCATCCGCTCGCCGATCGAAGGCCGGACGGGGGATCTGCTGGTGCGGCGGGGCAACGTCGTCAAGGCCGACGATCCCGCCCCGCTGGTGGTCATCAACCGGCTTGCGCCGATCTACGTGACCTTCGCCGTGCCCGAGCAGGAACTGCCGCGGATCCGAAGGTACCACCAGGAGGCCCAGCAGGCGGGCCATCCGCTCGAGGCGTCGGCGTCCGCGCGCGGCGAGAACACGCCGCTGGCCGGCTCGCTCACCTTCATCGACAACACCGTCGACCCGTCGACCGGAACGATCAACCTCAAGGCCACGTTCCCGAACCAGGACCGGCGACTCTGGCCGGGACAATTCGTCGACGTCGTCCTGCGCTTGACCAGGATACCCCGCGCCGTCGTGATCCCCAACGAGGCGATCCAGGCCGGGCAGACCGGCCCCAGCGTGTTCGTCGCCAAGCCCGACGACACGGCCGAGCTTCGCGAAATCGTCAAGGGACTCCGGGCCGGCGGGGAGACGATCGTGGAAAAAGGGGTAAGCGCCGGCGAGCGGGTCGTGACCGACGGACAGCTCCGCCTGGCGCCCGGCGCCAGGGTCGAGGTGAAGGACTCCGCCCAGGCCCCGGGAGGCAAAGCCGGATGAGCATTGCCGAGCTCTTCATCCGCCGGCCGGTGATGACCGTGCTGGTGATGCTGGCGATCGTTCTGTTCGGCGTGATCGCCTACCGCGCGCTGCCGGTGAGCGACCTGCCCAACGTCGATTTTCCCACGCTCCAGGTGTCGGCCAGCCTTCCGGGAGCGAATCCGGAAACGATGGCCTCCTCGGTCGCCACGCCCCTGGAGCGGCAGTTCTCGACGATCGCCGGGCTGGACTCGATGAACTCCACCAGCGGCCTGGGGATCACCCAGATCACGCTCACCTTCGACCTGAGCCGCAACATCGATGCCGCCGCCCAGGACGTGCAGGCCGCCATTGCCCGGGCCCAGTCGCAGCTCCCTCCCGAGATGCCCACGCCCCCTTCCTATCAGAAGGTCAATCCCGCGGACCAGCCGATCCTCTACTTCGCGCTCACCTCGCCCACGATGCCGCTGTACACCCTGAACGAGTTCGGCGACACGTTGATGGCCCAGCGGATCTCGATGGTCAACGGCGTGGCCCAGGTCCAGGTGCTGGGCTCGCAGAAGTACGCGGTGCGGGTCCAAGTCGACCCCAAGGCCCTGGCGAGCCGCTCGATCGGCATCGACGAGGTGACCGACGCCGTGCGGAAGGCCAACGTGAACCTCCCCACCGGCACCCTCCAGGGGGCCCAGCAGGCATTCACGATCCAGGCGACCGGCCAACTCCTCGACGCCGCGGCCTACCGCTCGGTCGTGGTGACCTACCGCAAGGGGAGGCCGGTGCGGCTCGAAGAGCTGGGACGGACGATCGACAGCGTGGAGAACGACAAGATCGCGGCCTGGTACGTCAACGACCGCGCGATCGTGCTGGCGATCCAGCGCCAGCCGGGCACCAACACGATCGAAGTCGCCCAGGCGATCAAGGACCTCCTGCCGACCTTCCGCAGCCAGATTCCCCCGTCGGTTTCGCTCGACATCCTCTACGATCGCTCCGCTTCGATCCAGGACTCGGTCAACGACGTGAAGTCCACCCTCGTCCTGACCCTCGTGCTGGTCGTGACGGTGATCTTCCTCTTCCTCCGCAAGCTCTCTGCCACGGTGATTCCCAGCCTGGCGCTGCCGATGTCGATCGTCGGCACGTTCGCCGTGATGTACCTGCTGGGGTACAGCGTCGACAACCTGTCGCTGTTGGCGCTGACGCTCTCCGTGGGGTTCGTGGTCGACGACGCGATCGTGATGCTGGAGAACATCGTGCGGCACGTGGAGATGGGCAAGCCGGTGATGCAGGCCGCCCTGGACGGCTCCCGGGAGATCGGCTTCACGATCGTCTCGATGACCCTCTCGCTGGCCGCGGTGTTCATCCCGGTCTTGTTCCTGTCGGGGCTGATGGGGCGGCTCCTGCACGAGTTCGCCGTGACGATCTCGACTGCGATCCTTGTCTCCGGGTTGGTCTCGATCACGCTCACGCCGATGCTTTGCAGCCGCTTCCTGCGCCCCGTGAGGGAGGAAAAACACGGCCGACTGTTCAACGCGCTGGAGTGGGCCTTCGACGCCATGCTCCGCGTCTACGACTGGACGCTGCGGCTCTCGCTGGCCCACCGCCTGAGTGTGCTGGTGGTCTCCTTGCTCCTGTTGGCCGGCACCGTGTACCTCTTCGTCGTCATTCCCAAGGGCTTCCTCCCCCTGGAAGACACCGGCCAGATCTTCGCCGTGACCGAGGCGGCGCAGGGGATTTCGTTCGACGGAATGGTCGGGCACCAGAAGGCCGTGGCGGCCATCGTCGGAAAGGACCCGAACGTCCAGGCGTACATGTCCAGCATCGGGCCGTTCGGGAGCATGGTGGGGACGAACTCGGGGCGGCTGTTCCTCCGGCTGAAGCCCCGCGACCAGCGGCGGTTGAGCGCGGCCGAGATCATCGGCGAGCTTCGCCCGAAACTCGCGCAGGTCCCGGGGGTCCGCGTGTTCATGCAGATTCTGCCCCCGATCCGGATCGGCGGCCAGTTGACCAAGAGCCTCTACCAGCTTACCCTGCTCAGCCCCAACACCGAGGAGTTGTACCGCTGCGCGCCGCCGTTGGAGGCCAAGCTGAAGGCCCTCCCCATGCTCCAGGACGTGACCAGCGACCTCCAGGTCGCCAATCCCCAGGTGACGGTGGCGATCGACCGCGACAAGGCCGCCACGCTGGGGCTGTCCGCCGAGCAAATCGAAGACGCCCTCTTCAGCGCCTATGGCGAGCGCTGGATCTCGACGATCTACGCGCCGAACAACGAGTACCGGGTGATCCTTGAGCTGGAGCCCCGCTACCAGCGCAACCCGACCCAGCTCCCGCTGTTGTACGTCCGCTCCGCCTCGGGGAAGCTGGTCCCGATCAACGCCGTGATCACCACGCGCGAGGAGCTCGGACCGCTCTCGGTGAGCCACTCGGGCCAACTCCCCTCGGTAACGCTGTCGTTCAATCTGAGGCCCGGGGCGGCCCTGGGGGACGCGATCGAGGCGGTCAACCAAGCGGTCCGCCAGACGCTCCCCGATTCGATCGGCACGAGCTTCCAGGGAACGGCCCAGGCGTTCCAGGCCTCCCAGCAGGGATTGGGAATCCTCCTGGTGATGGCGATTTTCGTGATCTACCTGGTGTTGGGCATCCTCTACGAGAGCTACGTCCACCCGCTGACGATCCTTTCCGGCCTCCCCTCGGCCGGCTTCGGCGCCCTGGTGACGCTGTGGCTGTTCCACGCCGAGCTGAACGTGTACTCGTTCGTCGGCCTGATCATGCTCGTCGGGATCGTCAAGAAGAACGCGATCATGATGATCGACTTCGCCCTGGAGGCGGAACGCCACGAGGGCAAGAGCCCGGCCGAGGCGATCTACGAGGCGTGCCTGGTCCGTTTCCGGCCGATCATGATGACCACCATGGCCGCGCTGATGGGCATCCTCCCCATCGCAGTCGGCTGGGGTGCCGGGGCCGAGTCGCGGCGGCCGCTGGGCCTGGCGGTGCTCGGCGGGCTGGTCGTCTCGCAGTTGCTGACCCTCTACATCACCCCGGTGATCTACACTTACCTCGACTGGTTGGGCCGCCGGTTGAGGCGGCGTTCGATCGCCTGAGGTCAAGTGCCGGTCAGCCTGCCGTCACGGCGAGCTTTCCCTCCCCCGTCAGGCCGGCGGCTTTCCACACCCTGTCCAGGGTCTCGCCCGCCTGCCGGACGATCCGATCGCGGCGGCCGCTCTCGAAGGCCTTTCGGTCGGGCCGGGGAGTGACGGGCCCGTCGTACCCCATCTCGGCCAGCGCGGCCAAGTAGGCGGGAATGTCGATCTGGCCCGTCGCCCCAGGCAGCAGCCGGGACTGTTCCGTCAACTCCCCGGGCCGGATGTCGGCGGGAACGTCGGCCAGTTGCACGGCCACCACCTGATGGACCGGCAGGCTGCGGACGTTCTCCACGGAGCCCCCCGAGACGTGCAAATCCCACACGTCGACCACCATGCCGAGATTCGGGGCCCCCACCATGTTCAGCAGGAGGGAAAGGGCATCGAAGTCGTGGATGAATTGAAAGGCCTGGCCCTTCCGCAACCCCTCGGCAGCGTGGAAGGCGACCCCCAGATGGACGCCGCCCCGCTCCAAGGCCCGGCAGATCTCGGTAAA
>Ga0153916_10000497_pt1 | contig 26293 bp, 22 predicted proteins | sample Opewatmetagenome_FD_109642 | JGI IMG/M metagenome (GOLD analysis project Ga0153916, IMG submission 109642) | Freshwater wetland microbial communities from Ohio, USA - Open water 3 Core 3 Depth 4 metaG | ecosystem: Environmental > Aquatic > Freshwater > Wetlands | place: USA: Ohio, Lake Erie...
CTAACTGCAACACGGATTTTCTACCCCCGCGCGCTATTTGCCCACATTGCTACAGCGATCAATTGAAATGGGTCGAATTCAACGGCAAAGCCAAGTTGGCAGCCTTTACATCGATATACATTGCACCCACAGTTATGATCACCGAAGGGTACGGGCGCGATAATCCCTACCTGGTTGGTGTGGTTGAATTGGATGAGGGCGTCAAGATCAGTGCCCAAATATTGGGTATGGATGCCAACCAACCTGAAGCAATCCATATCGGCTCATCACTCAAGGTCGAATTTTTGGAACGTGGTGAAGGTGAAGCTAGAAAGACATTCCTCGCCTTCCGGGTTGAATCATAATGCCACGCATTCGGATTGACGACATAAACTTGTATTACGAAATCCATGGCCTTGAAAGCGCCCCGGTCTTGGTGCTCAATAATGGAGTGATTATGAACGCTGCCACCAGTTGGGTTTTCCAGACCAAAGCTCTTTCGAGACATTACCGCCTGCTGCTGTACGACTGCCGCGGGCAAGGACAATCCGATCATCCTGATAATCCCTACTCGATGGAAATCCATGCCGATGATCTGGCGGCGCTATTGGATGCCTTAGGAATTGACAAAGCCCATATTGCCGGGATTTCTTATGGTGGAGAAGTAGCACAGGCATTCACGCTGAAATATCCTGGGAGGGTACGCAGCCTGATCCTGATCGACACCGTTAGCGAAGTCGGACCGGAACTACGTTTGGTCATCGAGAGTTGGGTGGACGCCCTACAAAAGGAAGATGCCCTTGCATTCTTCAATGCTACAGTCCCGATGAATTTTTCCCCGGAGTTCATCGCTCATAATACTGCCTTGTTGGAAGATGCCAAGAAACGCTATACCCTGCTGGATTTTTCAGCCGTCATCCGCCTATGCGAGGCCTTCTTTGCCGTGGATTTCACCAAACGCTTGGTCGAGATCACGGCGCCAACATGCATTATGGTTGGTGAATTGGACCTCCTCAAAGGACCGCGCTATGCTGATATTCTGAAGAAGGGCATACCACATGCCGAATACCACGTGTTGAAGGATGCAGGACATGCTTCCTGTTGGGAGCGACCGGAAGAATTTAACAGTATTATCCTGGGATTCCTGGCAAAGCAAGCTTGAGCGATGAAACCGGAAAGAAACTGATATTTGCTAAAATAATTAAAAATATGAGGAAATATGCATGCGGCTGACTTGTTGAGTAAACGCGTCGAGCTGACCCCTGAGCGCATCGCCCTGGTTGAGTTGGAGACTGGAAAACGATACACTTATGGCGAGTTGAATGAACGCGCCAATTGCCTGGCAAATTTTATGCGTAATGAGTTGGATGTGCAACCGGGCGATCGGGTTTCCATCCTTGCCAAGAACAGTATTGTTTATATTGACCTTTTTTATGGCCTGCCGAAGATCGGTGCCATTTTTGCACCTTTCAATTGGCGGCTGACTGCGCGTGAACTGGCTTACATGATCAACGATCTGGAGCCGAAGGTGCTCATCGTTGAGCCGGAATTTGTCCCGGTGGTGGAAGAGATGCGCGCAGAAATCCAGATCGAATACTATGTCAGCTTACGGGGGGCAGAATTACCCGAAGCCAAATCCTATGAACATGGTTTGGAGCAAGCTTCGAGCCAGGAACCGCAGTCACCAGAGATGGACCTGGAAACGCCTTATTGCATCCTCTACACATCCGGCACGACTGGCAAACCCAAGGGTGCCATACTTCCACATCGACAAATCCTGTTCAACGCGATCAACACCGTGGTCAGTTGGGGGCTGACTGAGAAAGATATCTCTCCCGTTTACACACCGTTATTCCACGCTGGCGGATTGTTCGCTTTTCTGACTCCTATCTTGTATGTCGGAGGGCGCATTATTTTGGCACGCGATTTTGATCCGGTGGCATCGATGCGTTGGATCATTGATGAGGGTTGTACGGTCATTCTGGGTGTTCCCACACTCTTTCAGATGTGGATGGACTCAGACTACTTCAATGAAGCCGACTTTAGCCATGTGCACTTCTTCATCAGCGGCGGTGCGCCTTGCCCACCCCCCTTGATGAACACCTGGCGCAAGAAAAAGGGAATTATCTTCCGCCAGGGCTACGGGTTGACGGAAGTGGGCGCTAATTGTTTCAGCATGACAGATGAGGACTCGGTGCCCAAAACAGGATCAGTAGGCAAGCCGATCTTCCATAGCCAGATGCGAATTGCCAGCCCTGAAAGTGGTGTGGATGTTCCGATCGGCGAGGCAGGAGAATTACTGATACGCGGCCCGCACGTTTGTTCCGGCTATTGGCGTAATTCTGCTGCCACCGCCAGTGCCATCGTGGACGGCTGGTTCCACACCGGCGATATAGCCCACAAGGACACAGACGGTTTCTTCTACATTGATGGTCGCTACACAGATATGATCAAGAGCGGAGGCGAAAATATCTACGCCGCTGAAGTCGAAGCTGTTGTGCGCGAGCACACGGCAGTCAAGGATGCAGCTCTGATCGGTAAATCCGATAAAACCTGGGGTGAGGTTGGCATAATGATCGTCGTTTTGGAAGACGGGAGCCAGGTTTCGAAAAAAGAATTGATGGTGCATTGTCAGGGCAGGATTGCGAAATACAAAATCCCTAAGGAATTTATATTTGCTGACGAATTGCCTTACACGGCTTATGGAAAAGTCGAAAAGGCTAAACTAAGAGAGAAGTATTTGGAGTAGATATCGTTAAATATTTCATCACAGTACATGTCACACGAAAAGGAGTATCTCATGACCATTCCTACCATGGAAGGTATCACCGCAAAAACAATCACTACCCCGCGCATCGCTACGCGCGTGCTCTTCAGTGGCGCGGATGACGGCGTTCCCGTTCTCTTCCTTCATGGCAACGTTTCATCAGCAACATGGTGGGAGGAGACGATGGTTACCCTGCCCAGCGGGTATCACGGGATTGCTCCAGACCAGCGCGGCTTTGGTGAGGCGGAACTGGAAAAGAAAATTGATGCCACCAACGGCATGGGTGATATGGCCGATGATGCAGTAGCCCTACTGGATTTCCTTGGCATTAACAAGGCGCACATCATTGGCAACTCGCTGGGCGGCATGGTCGTTTGGCGCATGATGGCCGATTACCCCAAACGCTTCCTGACTGTCACGCTGGTGGATACCGGATCGCCCTACGGTTTCGGCGCCACTAAAGATGTGGACGGCACTCCCTGCTATCCAGATTTTGCCGGTTCGGGCGGTGGGCTGACCAACCCCGAGCTTGCCCGTCGTATAAAAGCTGGTGACCGGAGCATGGAAAGCCAGTTCTCACCGCGCGCTGCCATACGCATGCTGCTGGTGAAACCCCCGTTTATCCCCGCTCGTGAAGAAGAATTACTCTCATCACTGCTGGCGTCACACATCGGTGAACAGGATGTTCCAGGCGACGCGGAAAAATCCCCCAACTGGCCGTTTGTTGCTCCGGGTAAATGGGGTGCGACCAATGCCACCTCGCCAAAATATGCTGTGGACGTGAAAAAAATCCTTGCCGCGGAACCAAAATTGAGCGTACTGTGGATACGGGGCAAGGATGATATGGTCGTCTCGGATAGGGCAGCCTCCGATCCCGGCTTTCTCGGTATGGCGGGATTTATCCCTGGTTGGCCGGGCGAAGGTGTATTTCCACCTCAACCAATGATCGGTCAGACACGTGCTGTGCTGGAAAAATATGCTGCTGCGGGTGGGAGCTATCAAGAAGTTGTGATTAATGATTCAGGGCATTTACCTTTCATTGAAAAACCAAATGAATTTAACCAAGCATTTTATGCCCATATCACATAGAGAAAGAGGAGGTGTTATAAATCACGAGTTCGCTTCGACTATCAATAAATTTTCACAAAAAGCATATATCTACCTGAAAGGAGAAGAAATGAAAACGTTTCGTATACTTTTTTTTAGCTTGGTGGCAACTGCAATGTTGTTATCGTCCTGTGGTCCGCAAGCTACTCCCGTATCAACTTTAGCGCCTACTTCCGCTCCGACCACAGCTCCCATCTTAGCCCCAACCAAAGCTCCCACATCAGCTCCAACTGCAGCTCCAACCATTGTTCCAACCGTAGTTCCTACTGGGTTGACCTGTGATAAAACGATCAAGGTTGGTCTGATTACCGATGCCACCGGCGCATTGGCAATTTATGGCGCGCATATCCTGCGTTCGTTCATGCTCGGCATGGAATATGCCACAGGCGCACCGGGATCGGTTGGCGATGTGTTTAATTTCCAGGAGGCCCAGGAAAACACTTTTAAGATTGATAACTGTGAAATCAAGGTTTTCGTGCGTGACGATCAAAGCACTCCAGACACAACAGCTACTTTGGCACGTGAATTGATTGACGTTGAAGGAATTGATGTGCTGGTCGGCACCGTTTCGTCGGGGGCGACTGCCACATTGCAGGGCATTGCTGCGGAAAGCAAAATTCCGCTGATCGTGGCTCCTGCGGCCGCCAATGACATCACTGGTGCGACCTTCAATGTTTACACCTTCCGTACCAGCCGTGAAAATTACCAGGACGCCATCAATTTGTGTGAATATTTACCCACTGTATATAAAACCTTCGTTCAGATCGCCCCAGATTACAACTTTGGTTACGGTGGAGCTGCTTCTTACCGTGACTCATGCACGCTTAATGGCGGTACCTTTGTTACGGATGATATCTTCGCTCCGCTCGACACATCTGACTTCACTCCATATATGGACCAGATCCTGAATTCTGGTGCAGAAGCCTGGATTGTCACCTGGGCTGGAGGTGGGTTCATCGCCATGATGCAGGCAGCTGTTGATGTAGGAGTAACAGAGAAGATGGCGCTGGGAGCTTCTTTCGTGGATAACGTGGCAATGCCTGCTTTCTTCTCCAATGCCGTTGGCTCGACCAGTGGAATTCTCTACCACTATACCTCTCCCAAGAACCCAATCAATGACTGGCTGACAGCCGAGGATAAATCCCGCTATAGTGTCTACCCAGACCTGTTCGATGCAGATGGATTCAACGCTGCCCTGATGCTGCTTGAAGGGTTGAAAGCTACAAACGGTGATCCCAGCGCGGATGCACTCATCGCGGCTTGGGAAGGCATGAGCTTTGAGGGGCCTAAAGGCACTATCTATATTCGGCCCGAAGATCACGTCGCCATTCAAGATATGTACATCGTCAAACTACTCAACGTAACCGATCCGGATGCCAAATGGTTTGAAAATATCAAAACTACCCGCCCTGAGCCGCCTTGCTTGTTACCTGAAAACCTGAAAGATCGCTGCGGTGACTTGCCATACGGTTCCTTGACCGGCAAATAAACTGCAAGTGTTGTAGAATATGAGTCCCTGGGGGTGGTCCAGACTCCCAGGGACTTTATTACACGATAATATCGGACGGCAGACCATAGACAGAGGTTGATTCTCGATAGTCCACCGCCCACGGTCTAATGCCGAACAAGTGGATGTTGCCATGGATCCAGAAATCATTTTTGAATCTGTCAATTTACGCAAGGAATTTGGCGCATTGGTTGCTGTTGACAATGTCAGTATCAAGGTGCGTAAGAACACCCTGCACGCTATCATCGGCCCCAATGGCGCGGGTAAAACCACCTTCTTCAACCTGTTGAGTGGGAATATCGAACCGACCAGCGGGCGGGTAATCTATAAAGGGCACGATATCACCCACCAACCTGTCCATCGCACCATCCACTTTGGAATAGGGCGTTCTTTCCAGATCACAAATATCTTCCCCAATTTAACCGTATTCGAAAACATTCGTTTGGCTTGCCAGGCGCTCGGACATGATAACTTCAAATTCTGGCAAGCCGCTTCCTTTTTTAAACCGTATGTAATTCGCACATGGGAAGTGATTGAAATTGTCGGACTGAAGGACCGAGCATTCACCCTGGCCAGAACCCTGCCCCACGGTGACCAGCGCAAGCTCGAGTTAGGCATGATCCTGGCACCCAACCCGGAAGTGCTCCTCCTTGACGAACCTACAGCCGGGATGGCTGCTGAGCAGGTCCCCCAATTGATCGCACTCATTCAAGAGATTCAGCAGACAGGTGATAAAACGGTTATGCTCGTGGAACACAATATGAATGTGGTGATGAGCGTCTCTGATCAGATTACCGTCATGCATCAAGGAGCAGTGCTGGCTGAAGGCACTCCGGCTGAAATTACCGCCAACAAAGACGTGCAGACTGCCTATCTGGGTGGTTTATATGAGTTGACTGCGTAAACCGAACAAGAAAGTCTCCTGTTTCTTGAACTTCAATCTCAGGAAACGTTGGAGTCGGTTTCCATGGTGAGGCTAAATGGACTATATCCTCGACGTACAAGACATCCATACTTTTATCGGGCAGTATCATATCCTTCAAGGAGTTAATGTTCGCGTGCCAAAGGGCAGCATTACTGCACTGATGGGACGCAACGGCGCTGGCAAAACCACTACACTCAAATCCATTTTGGGGCTTACTCCGTCGCGTCTCGGTAAAATCATCTTCGAAGGTCGTGAAATACAGCAAATGCGATCCTTCGACATTGCATCCATGGGTATCGGCTTTGTACCTGAGCATCGAGCCATCTTCCGCGATTTGAGCGTAGAGGAGAATCTCAAGATCGCCGAACGCAAAAAGGGAGATTTTATCAGCAAGCAAGACTTCATCTTCACCCTCTTCCCTGACCTGAAACGCCTGATAAAACTGTCTGGCAAGAACCTCTCCGGCGGGCAACAACAAATGCTAGCTATAGCCCGTGCCCTGGTCGCTGATAACCGCCTATTGTTGATTGACGAACCCAGTGAAGGTCTGGCTCCAGTGCTGATTGAACAACTCATTAAAGCTATTCAGCAACTCTCTGCCGAATCAACCGTGGTTCTGGTCGAACAAAATTTCCTGGTCGCCAGCCAGTTGGCTGAATATTACATCATAATCGAGGAAGGCCGCTCGGTCAAAGAAGGCAAGGTGCTAGACCTTGTCAACGATAAAGCCACCATCCACCGCTACCTAGGCGCAGCTTGAGGAGCAGATATGATTGCATATATCCGCAAGAACATCACTCTGCTTATCATCCTTTCCGTGCTGGCTGGTCTATTAGCTGCCGCCTCCAAAGGAATGGAAAGCAAAGACTTCGTCATCACCCTATTACGCGGATTATCCGTCGGTTCGCTCACCTTTCTGGTCGCTTCCGGTTTCTCGATCATCTTCGGTTTGCTGGACGTGCTTAACCTGGCCCACGGTACACTCTTTATGATTGGTGCTTACATCGGTTGGACTGTCTATGTTAGACCGGATACCTTCGTGGACATGATCGCACCGATCTCTCTCATCCTTAGTGGATTCTTGCTGAAAGATCTTTGGTCAGTTCTCTCAAACCGTAGCCTGTTCACCGGGCGAATGAAGAATTTCCTGTCCTGGGTTGGGATCCTAGTCTCAGCCCTGATCCTGATCAGCGTCTTGCGAAATTATCCCATTGCTTATTGGAGCCACGACAACTATGCCGAAAGCCCGGTGGCGATTTCTTATCTCGCCAGCCAGGGGCAATACATCCTGCCGCTACCAACAGTATTTGAAAGCATTTCGCCGCTGCTGGCTTTCATAGGTTTGATCGCAGGCGGGTTGCTGCTAGCTTTCAGCCTGTCTCTATTTGGCTCTGCGAAGCAGGCTGCGACGCTTCGTCTCACCTGGCGTAGCTTTATCGGCTTTGCAATTTCGGTCCTGGTGGGCATCTGCTTTTTTATCCTCAACAATGCACTCACAACCTTCCTGGTCACAATCAATACCAACTGGCTTTTCCTGATTGCCGTAATTGTGGCCGTGGCAAGCGGAGTCGGGTTGGGAGCGTTGATGGAAACGTTTCTCATTCGACCGCTCTATATCCGTCCAATCTACCAGCTAATGCTCACTCTTGGTCTGAGCGCCATCGGCATTGAAATAGTGCGCGCTGTTTGGGGACGTTCTGAATTTGCGATGCCCCGCCCCGAGATTTTTGCCGGAGTAGGTGAGGGCTGCCCGGCCACATCTCTGGCCGATTGGTGGCAGCACCATTGTTCGACCATGATGCTGTTGGGTGGTCGCATTCGAATATTCAATGAAATAGTTGTTCCTCTCATTGGCGTGGTAGTGCTGGTGACTGTCTGGATGCTGCTCCAACGCTCACGTTTAGGTATGATCATCCGTGCAGGCGTGCAAGACCGTGAAATGGTTGAAGCCCTCGGCATTAACGTGAGGCGTGTTTTCACCCAAGTGTTTTCGCTGGGTGTTGGATTAGCAGCCCTGGGAGGTGTGCTGGCTGCGCCTTCGGTTGGCCTGTCGAATGTGATGGGTGATAGTTTCATGATCAATGCTTTGATCGCCCTCGCCATCGGCGGTTTGACCAGTTATCCTGGGGCTGCACTTAGCTCATTGCTGGTGGGATTGTTACAGCAATTCATTATCAAATACGGTCAAATCGGTATCCCGATCCCCTTCACGGAAATCATCTTCAAACCAACGCCACCGATCGTACCAGCCTCAACAATTCTATTGATGGTCATCGTTCTTTTGATCTTACCGAATGGTCTGCTGGGGAAGAAGGAATAGCCGTGGCAAAAAACAAAGTTCTCGCTGCACTAAAGCCAAGCCGAGGCATGCTAATCCTGCTGGTAATATTCATCTTGCTTCCATTCGTAGTTGGATTGTTTAATGGTGCTTCCATATCTCAAGTCTGGATGAACGCGAGTGGTCAATCAAAGTTCATCCAGGGGCTGTTTATTGAGATTTTCATCCTGGCATTGTATGCATTAAGCTACGATTTGATCTTGGGATTTACCGGGCTGCTCTCTTTTGGCCATGCCATGTTCTTTGCTGTCGGCGCTTACTTAACAGGAATATCGTTAAAAATTTGGGGACTTTCATTGTGGGCAACCGTCGGCTTGGTTATTTTGGCAGGCATCGCACAGGCACTGTTATTTAGTGTTGTATTACCACGCGTAAAGGGCATCACATATGCGCTTGTCACTCTAGGCATGGCTTCGGTTTTCTATGTACTAATCTTGTCCAGCGAATTAGGAAAATACACTGGCTCGGATGTGGGTTTGCAGGGTGTGGTCATCCCGGAATGGATCAGCCCGGCAGCCCACCGGATTACTCTGTACTTTGTCGCCCTTGCTGTCCTGGTGCTGTTTTATGCTTTGTACAAGCGATTTATCGATTCTCCAACTGGACGAGTGTGCACCGCCATCCGTGAGAACGAAGGCCGTGCCAAGATGCTTGGTTACAACACGTTCTACTTTAAATTAGCAGCACTAATAATCTCTTCTATCACTGCCGCGTTGGCGGGTACACTTCACACCATCTATCAACCGATAGTAAGTCCGACTGTGGCTGGGCTAGGGTACACCGTCATTGCTTTGTTAATCATCTTAATTGGTGGTGTGGGGACGTTGAGTGGAGCAATAGTTGGCGCGATTGTTTATCGACTGCTGGATTTTGGCCTGCGACGGTATTTGGGAGAAGGTGCAAGTTTCGTCAATGGCACGATCTATGTCTTGATCGTGCTATTCCTTCCGTATGGCATTGTCGGTACCTATCGTATCAGATCATGGAATATCCAAGCTGGATATGAGCGGTTACTAAGATTGTTTCGCGATAGTAAACGAGCCTGAACATATCAGACCCACCGTCGTTCGTTGCGTGCTATTTTAGGCAACTTCTATCTCAAACGGGGCGGCCTGTCCAGGGGCCAACCCCATCTATCCTGTCAACTCGAATTCGTGTGACATATCCAGGCGGGGGGTTCTCCATCGGCGGAAACTTTACTCCAGGGCCAATGTAGACTTCTGCCAACTGCTGGAGCAGCTCTGGCGCACCACCTTTCTGGATGCGAGCCTCGCCGTAGAGCACTGCATACTCTGTGAGTCCCATCGAACTCTTGGTGGACGCCTCGAGGGAGATCGCGACCCGGGGATCGCGTTCAATGTTCCTCACCTTACGATTCCTGGGTAAGTGACCAGCAACCACTTCATCGCCGTCCAACCCGATCCAAACAAGGGTGACTTGAGGGCTCCCGTCGCGATTAAGCGTGACAAGGTGGGCAAGGCAACCAGATTCAATGAGGGTTCTGATTTCTTGAGGTATCTTCATATCATCTCTCCCAAGATATGGCCTTTATATATCGATTTATCTTGCAACCTTCGTATTCGGTTATTGAAAGCCGCTAAATAGATTGTGTTTGTAGCGGTGGAGATGGCATGGATTCTGTTAGGGAACAAGAATAACCCTGCGATATCAAAATACTAATAAATACGCCAGAAACCCTATCGTTCACTACATACATTGTTGAACAAATACTGCTTATCGTGGTTTGGTAAGTGCGACGCTTGCATCCCATAATCGGCGTTGTATAACCTGGTCATGCGAATATTGGTTTGACTCTATCGCCTTCCCATCCTTAAAGAATTTACCAGTAACGCCTGCCATCTCTGACGCAGAGGCAAGAGAAGCCAATGATGCTGCTGCCTTCTCCGGTGTCTTTGAGGCCAATTGCGTTAGCCAACGCATCATCAATGGTGCTTCTTTCATCAGTCCTGATTTCACCAAACCTGGATGCACCGCGTTAACCGTCACACCTGTCCCTTCAAGTCTGCGTGATAGTTCATAGGTGAAAAGTAAATTACACATCTTCGTAACGCCAAACGCCTGTAAAGAACTAAATCGCTTCTCGCCTTGAAGGTTATCAAAGTCCAGCGACGTGGTTGACGGGGCCGTGACAACCAATACGCGGGCAGGGGCGCTGGTTTTTAGTTTGTCGAGCAATAGATTCGTCAGCAAGAATGGGCCGATATGGTTGGTTGCAAACATCATCTCCAATCCATCGGGGGTCATTTCGCGTTGTGATTTATAGACCGCAGCGGTGTTAATCAACACATCCAAACGGTCATGTTTTTCACCAAAGTCAGTCACCATTTTACGAATAGATTCTTGTACGGATAATCCGGCACATCAAGCTTGCATCAATCTGATCACCATTGGTCATAACCACCACTTGTGATCCATGATCATCTTTAGATTTACACCATCCAGCGATGAGAAAACCTTTTCTGCAGCTCCTACTCGCTCTATTGGTCCAATACCCACTGTATGGAAACCTCCTCTGAGAGCTGCGTCGATGCCTGCAGCGGCATCTTCAACTACAATGCATTCAGATGGCTGTAGTTTTAATTCAAATGCCGCAAACAGGAACAGGTCAGGCTCTGGCTTTTGGCGCTCGACACTATAACCATCTGCAATTGCATCGAATAATTCCAGGATTCCTAGCCGCTCTAATACTTCACACGAATTCTTGCTGGCCGAACCAATAGCACATTTTAGACCTGCAGATCGGATTTCATTCAGCAAATCTAGGGATCCCGGTAAGAGATTATCAGAATTGATCTCCCGGATATATTCCAGGTAGTAGTAATTCTTACGCTCCATACAGGCAAGCATTTCAGCCTCAGGGAGAGTCCTGCCTTTTAAGAGCAGGAGCAGCGATTCACGCCTGGAAATTCCCCGAAGAGCTTCGTTTTCTTTACGGGAAAAAGTGACGCCGAGTTCATCTGCAAGGCGCTTCCAGGCTCTATAATGGTATTCAGCAGTATCTGTAATTACCCCATCCAAATCAAATATGAATCCTCGGATCATGACAGTTCGACCTTTACTACCTCAAGCTTAACAGTCGCATTGGTACCACCATTATTTTCGATCACAACACTTTGAGGTTTACCTTTATAGTAAAACTTAAAACATAAACGTTTCCAATGGGATGGAAGCCTAGGTTCTATGGACCAACCACCTGATTGGAATTTTAATCCGGCAAAACCAAACACCACCGCCTGCCACAAGCCTCCAGCTGAAGCACCATGAACCCCATCGCCAGCATTGCCGCGCACGTCGTACAGATCAGCACGCGCAGCACGCATAAAATGCTCATATGCAGCCGGATTGTCCACTCTACAAGCCATTATCGCCTGGATCGAAGGTCCCAGAGACGAGCCAAAGGTGTGGTCAGTTCGGCATGTGTAGTATTCATAGTTTATCCTTATCGTTTCAGCGTCAAACAGATCCGGGTGTAGATACATCAGCATGAGAACATCCGGTTGTTTGAGAATCTGGGTTTCGTTCACCCCCTCGATTCCAAGGATGACCTGGACCGATTCGGTCCGGTTTGGAATTCCGGTGAGATTGATGTCTTTACGCTGGAAGTACCCATCGAATTGCTCAACTAACTTCGTCTGCGGATCGTAGGAAATATAAATTCGGTCGATGATATGCTGCCAGTTTGACAGCTCTCTTTCCCTCAAACCGAGGCTACCATGAAGTTTCTTCCAACGCATCGGGTGATGCTCCCGAAGCCAGCAGACTAGCTCCAGGGTAGTCTGCAAATTCCACCGTGCCATCATATTGGTGTATACGTTATTGTTGATATGGTCATGGTACTCGTCCGGACCAATGATGTCACTGATTTCGAATCGATTCGTACCAGCTTTCCATTCTATACGGCTAGCCCAGAAGCGAGCAGCTTCCAAGATGACTTCAGCACCCCGCTCTAATAAAAATTCATCATCACCCGTTGCCTGCCAGTACTGCCAGATGGCATAGACGATATCGGCAGTGATATGGATTTCTATATCTCCAGTCCAAATGCGAATCAGTTTCGTTCGATCGTTTGGATTTTGCACCCAGGTGGGAGTGACCTCCTCACCATCACCGGCGCTCTCCCAGGGGTACTGTGCGCCCTGATAACCGTTTTCCCGAGCTTTATGGCGTGCCCCTGGCAGGTTATGCCAGCGATAAGAAAGCAGATTGCGGGCAATCTCAGGTCGGGTATAAGTGAAGAAGGGCAGCATGAAGATTTCAGTGTCCCAAAATGAATGACCACGGTATCCATACCCGGAAAGCGTCTTGGCACCAATATTGACACAACTGTCACTGCGTGGTGCGGCAATCAACAGTTGGAAAAGGTTGAAACGGACGGCTAGCTGCGCTTCCGGGTCGCCGTCGATGAGGATGTCACATCGGTCCCATTCTGCTTGCCAAGCCCGGATGTGCCTGTCGCGGCTGGATTCCCAATCTTGTGCTTTTAACCCCTGCATAGATTTTTTCAATAACTTTAGCGGGTCTTGGCCATCCCGGCTGGTATACATAGTTACCCATTTGATTGCTGTAACCATCTCACCAGCGTGAGCAGAGATCGTCGCTGCCAAGGTCGGGTGATTACGGACATCCCAATGAGCAAACCCGGCAGAGCGAGACCCTGCAATCACATCCAGGCGAATGCCCATCGCCAACTCAATCTGGGTTGTTCGTGTTCGGCAATACAACCATGCAGAAGAGCCGTTAACAGCCTGCGCCTGCCATTCCCAATGCTTGACACCAAGATTATCACTCTCGCCATTGACTCCACTACGGATCTCGATTGTGCCATCATAATCTTCCGGTGTAATGCTTACCCGTACGCCCGCCAGGTGAACATTCTCAAGACTCGTATATCGTTCAAAGGCAAGTCGAGTGGTCCGTCCCCTGGGGCTGCGCCAGCGCACCTGCCGGTAGAGAGTAGCAGTTTTTAGATCCAGGCAGCGCTCGAATGCAAGGAGTGTCCCGTGGTCTAAGCCGAAGCGTTCTCCTTCTAAGATGATCTCCAACTCCATCCAATCCGGAGCATTGGCTAATTCGGTAAAAAAGACCGGGACATCATCGAAGACACCATGCAAAAATGTCGAACGCACTTCACCCGGGAAGGCCTCTTCAAATGCGCCGCGCGTGCCCATGTATCCATTCCCAATCGTGAAAATAGTCTCACTATGATGAAGCTGCTCTGGGGAGAAGCTGGTCTCAATCACTGACCAGCCTTCTTTTTGTTCAATCATTCTATCTATCCTCCAGCAAAAAAGTATGCGTTGGATACCTATCCGTGGAATCCGCGTTAGGTCTCTGCGAAAGTGCCGGTTTGTAGAGTTTGAGCGATCACATATTTCACACACACGCAAGCCAGTAAGGCAGGCAAGCTTGCTCCCAACACCAACCAGGGGAAGCGTAACACGATGCTGAGAGCAATAACGATGATATTAAAAAGTGTAAATCCTAGTGCTATGCCTGGCCATTTCAGGAACAAGACCAGGCTGTTGCGCAGTGCCTGGATGTAAGAGGGTTTTTGTTGGGCAAGCATGAAGGGAAATGTATACAGATTGATGATCCACCACACGAAAATCAGAACAACCGGTATATGTATAATAAAGTCTACTCCAGACGGTAAAAGGTTTCTTCCCGGGGAGTAAAAGAACCAGGCATAAAAGACTAGCACGAAGATCACCAGTCCGTTAAAACCTGCCCAGCGCAGAGAGGCTCCCAGATGACGTTTCATACCTGAGAAGAATGACTTCCATTCCAACGATTCACCGTAAGCCAATCCGTTGGCACAGGTATAAAGTCCTGCAAATGCCAATGGGATGGTTATAATCGGTAGACAGAATAGCAGCCATAACACATCTGACAGCCAGACGATCGAGAAACCGTCCCAAGCTACTAGCAAACCCTGGTAGATTAATCTACCCGCCTTAGCCATTTCATCCTCGCCTGGCCAGCATCCAGGAGGCTACAGCTACTGCCAGGTAGCAGCCCGCACCCAGGAGCATCCCGGCGCGGTAATCGATCCAGATGGCTATCCCTGCAGCCAGGGCCGAACCAGCTACGGATGTGATACCGTTCCATCCCCATAGGTACGCTAGAAAATTCTGCTTATGGATCCCCGCCAGGCGCAGGCCGTTAGCGAAGGGAACACCCATCAGCAGCCCCAGCGGGACTAAAAGCAGCGACCCCAGGAAGATACCCGATCCAATAGACAGGTGTTCCAGGGCAACTTCAAGACCGGGTTGGAAGAAGGCTAATAGTACAGCCAACAGTGTAACCAGTAGTGCGGTCAACGAAAGTTTCTGCCATAGCCTGTCCGTTTCCCAGCGCGAGCTGAGGAAACTTCCAATCCCACCACCCAGCAGCAGTGTAGCTAGGACTACCACCATGGCGAGTGTCGGACTCCCAACCAGCAGAAGGGGTCTCTGGATTAATGGCACCTCGAGTAAAATGTAGCCCAGTCCCAACCCGCCAAAAAAAACCAGGTGCCAGGTGCCGGGTCGATTGCGGGAGGTCATCATCAGGAGCAGATAACTCACGATAGCGATTGCAGTCGTGATGAGTAAAGTGACCAGAGGCTTAGGTAAACCAGGATTAAGGTTGAAAAAGAATGGACTTTCATCGTTAGTCGGAAACAAGTTGTAATCTTGTTTGGCGATATAGTCGTCGAGAGTCATGGAGCCACTTGTCAAGCTTTCCAATAGCGCTTCGTACGATCCCGGCAGGAAGAGCGGCTGCAGGTTTAATGTCAAGCTTGCCTGCTCAAAAAGCCGGACTTGTGCAAGGCTCAGAGGCGATTTTTGTAACACCATAATGGTAGCATTCTGGTTGGGGTCACTGCCGTTATACATCATTAGGGCGGTGTGCTGCAAAGCATCCTTGACCGATATTCCATCCAATTCCAGGACCTTCAAAGCCGTAATTAATGCTCGCGTGCCTTCCAATCCTTGGTGCGCAATAATTCCCAACCTGCCATCCGGCGTCAGGTGCTGCCAGTAGGACTGGAAGGCCTGGGTGGTGAATATATAAGCCTCGCTAAGGGCATTGCTGCCGGGGGTCGGCGCTTGGGCATAGACCAGGTTAAGATAGATCATGTCGTAGGTATCACTAGAGCGTTCGATGAAATTTCGGGCGTCTGCCACTACCGTCTGCACGCCGGGGTAATCGAAAATTCCGCCATTAAAGTCAGCGTACTGGCGCGTAAGGGCTACCATGGCAGGGTTAATCTCCACGGCCGTGATGTGCTGGCTGCCAGCCAGAAGTGCCTGTATTACATCCTTACCTGCTCCAGCTCCCAGGATAAGCGTCTTGTCGGTCTTGAACTGGTAAAACGGTAGATATTCCAATTCCTGGGTGAGGCTTTGCACTGTGCTCAAGTCGCCATCAAAGTGCAACATATACGAGCCAGCCCCACCGTTGGTAAAGATATACTCCTGGTTAGGGTCGGAACTTGAAATCAAGTCGACCCGCGCAAATGAGCTCCAGGCACTGCGCAACAGCTTGGAACCGCTGGTTGGGTCGGCCAGCAGGCGGAACATGGTCTTATCCGGTGGGATGGAATTTAGAGTGGTCAAAGGCAGGTCAAAGAAGTGGGTCGTCAGGTTAAAGACAAGACTTAATACGGCAACTCCCAGTGCAATGATAGGCAACACAGGACGTTTGCGAGGCAACCTGGCATACAATAGGCTGGCAGCAGCTGCCAGAATGCAGAGCACGAAACTGGCGCTTGTAGCGCTCATCCAATTGAGCAGGAGGAGGATGCCCAGCAGACCTGCTGCAGCCCCGCCTAGATCAAAAGCGTACAGCCAGGCTGCTTTCTTGTGATATGCAGTATACACGCAGGCTGAAAAAAAGCCCACGGCAACAAACGGCAGAGCCCCAGTAATTGCTTGAATCATAATGCCGGGTGCAAATCCGAGCACCGAAAACAAGATCACCGCCAGTGACATAACCAGAGCCACTAAGCCCGCTGCTGGGGAAAGCCAGTCCTGAATTTTTCCATCTGCGGGCAGCCGGTAACGCAGAATGGCTCCCACCCCCAGCCCAAGGATTGCGCACGAAATTGCCAGGAATGCATAATGGTACTGGAATACGAGTGAGAAGAGGTGGGTGAGTGCCACTTCAAAAGCCAGGCTGGCAGCTGAAAGCAGGAACAACCCCAACCCCACCGTTGCCAGTGGAAGGGAATCCTGGAGGGTGTTTTTTCTATCAGAAATTGTGGGTACTGCCCTGGATTTAGTCTTGCCACGCGAAGTCAAAGGTTTCACCTGGTTTTAATAGAATATTGGCTACATTGTTTTTCCAACTCAGGCTAGATGTCAGCTCCTGGGGCGTGATGTTTCTGACCGACCCTGAAACGTGCCTTGGGCGGTAGGTTGCGCTGACTTCCAATCCTTCGGTAAGCAGGTTTTTAAACGAGCATTCCTGCCAGGCCGAGGGCAGAGCCGGGAAGATAGCCACCTGACTGTCTTCGCCCTGCAGCAGCAGGTTGTGTAAGGCTGTTACGACCGCAGACTGAGCAGTGCCGAAATACTGCATATTCCATTCGGAACCTTCCATAACCTCCGTCATGCCACCAAACTGGCAAATCGTGGGACGGGTATCTTGAAGGATTGCCCAGGCGGTATCTGCCTGGCCTTGGCGGGCAAAAATCGTTGCCAGTACACCCGAAGCCCACGGGAAACTGTAATGATTGCCACTTTGCCCCGTTCGTTGGCAGTTGTGTTCCAACGCAGCCCGAGCAGTTTGGATCGAGCGCGGGTCCTTAAAAGGCAGGATGCGCATTGGGTAAATGGGGGCAGTCGATGCGATGTTCAGCTGCGCGGCAGCCCCTTCATGCGTTACAAAGTATTCGCCGTTGTACAGCAGGTTCAGGGTCTGGCGCAGACCCGCGGCAACTTCCAGACACTTGTGACTGAATGCTGTTACTTTACCCAGAAGGTGCGCCGCATTGGCATAATGTTCTAAAATGACAATGGTGCCTGCCAGGCTCATACTTTCATTTTTTACTTTGACCGGATTTTCACTGGCTCCCACCAGCGGACCAATTTCCCAACCACGGGGGGTGTGTTCCACGATGCGTTCTATAAAAAAAGTCGCCAGACCTTCTAATAGGGGAAAAAATTCGGTCAGGAAAGCCCGGTCGCGGGTGAACTGGTAGAACTGCCAGAGCTCGTTGGCATAGGAAGCATTGTTGTGCGCCTGGAATTTCATATGCAGCAGCGTACCGTATGCCTTGCGCCCATCGTGAGTGATTTCCCAATCCCACTTCAAGCCGCTGCAACCGAATTCCTCATTGGCGTGGCGCCGAGCGTGCTCCACCGTGCGCTGCAAGAAGCGGCAGGCTTCCAACGCCTCGTTGCGGCGGTTCGCCTCCAGCAAGGCGCGTTGAATGAAGTATGAATCCCAGAAGACGTGCGACGACCAGGTGCGGCGCAGGTTGTTGACCGGTAGCCCGCCCGACGTGCGGTTTTGGGCAGCCTTGAAGTGATACAGACTGGCTTCATAAAAGTATTGGAACTGGGCATCGGGGATGGTGATGCTGGAGCGGTCAAAGTATTTAGTCCAGAAGTGCAAATGTTCCTGGCGCAGGGTAGTGTAGCCAGGAGCCACGGCCTGCTGAAAGGCATTCTCGCCATAATCTCCCTGGCGGTCGTCGAGAATGGCAAAGATCCTGGTGAAACCACCACCGCTGGTAGCTCATCCCAGCGCCATATCCCCAATTAGCGACTGTACCGGCTCCGGTTGGAGTTGCAGGTAGTAACGTCCATGGGTTTCACCTAGATCATAGCTAGCTTCAACAGTTGTAAATTCAACCTTTTCAAAGGGGTCGGTATCCCAACCATCCGCCACCCAGACTCCAGGGGCCATCCAGGCTCGTAGCTCTATCGCCTGGCTGAAGGTGAACTGTTCCACCAGCAATGAGCGCGTGGCGTGCAAGAAGGTGGTGACCTGAGCCTGTAGTGGACCGAAATCCAGCTCGGAGTAAAGTGTACCTTCCTGGGGTACAAAGCACTGCCGGCTGGATTGGATTTCAAGCCGCCGACCTGAGAAGAAAACCTCGTACCAAGTTCGACCCAGTGGCGCAATTTCGAACCAGCCGGAGCCTACGGCGTGTTCCAGCGGCTTATCCATGGGAAATCGGCCGGCAACGTGGACCAGCTTGTGCTCGGGGTAATAACGGTCAGCCTTATACCAGTTACAGCGGTCGACACTCACTTTTTCCGGCACCATCGAGCCGCTATAACCGACCAGGACTGCATCCAGCCCGTTACCCAAAAAACAGTGATAATAATTATCTGGAAGGAACATTGATTCCTTTGAACCTTACCTCCCAGTGATACCTGTGAGGGAGATGCCTTCCACGAAGGCTTTCTGACCGAAGAAGAACACGATGACCAGAGGCAGCATCATCACAGTGGCAGCAGCCATTAAAAGGTTCATCTGCACCACAAATTGTCCGTTGAAGTATGCCAGTCCGATCGCCAGGGTGTACTTAGAAGCATCATTCAGGTACAGTAAAGGTCCAAAGAAGTCATTCCATACGTCTTTAAAGGTTAACACCATGATAACTGCCAGGATGGGGGTGCTGAGAGGCACGATGACGTGCCGGATGATTTGGAAGGTACTGGCGCCATCCATCCGCGCAGCCTCTTCGTACTCGACCGGTATCGACATGAAGAACTGGCGCATTAAGAAGATGGCGTAGCTTTCCCCAAGCCAGGACGGTACGATCAGCGGCAGGAATGTATTGATCCAGCCAAATTCATTGAACAGAATATACTTGGGGATCAAAATCACAGCGCCGGGCAGCATGAAGGTAGCCAGCAAAATCCCGAAGATGAAGTCCTTACCCGGGGCGCGCAGTCGGGCAAAGCCATAAGCCACTAATACGCACGAAAGCAGCTTCCCCACCATCACTCCAACTTCAATAGTCATGGTGTTCTGTAAGAATTTCAGAAATGGCAGATAAGGATTTCCAAAAGCCTCGGGATAATTCTGCCACACCACTGGATTAGGGAACCACTGCGGTGGCCACATGAAAATCTGATCGTTAGCCTTGAGGGAGGATGTAACCATCCAGAAAAACGGGAAAATGAATATCAGGCTCAGGACAATTAACAAGAAGTACACGATGACGTTTTTTAGCCTGCGCTCGAAGCTCTTGGTCTTATAAAACGGGACAGTCCGTACTGAGATCGTGGGATTCAGCATTGTACCCATTTCACTTTTTCCCTTCTGTTTCGTAATATACCCACGCAGATGAGGATCGCACGACCAGCAGGGTCAAGATCATAATGATGACAAAGAGGATCCACCCCAGGGCTGAGGCATAGCCCATTTGCAGGTCGCCGAAAGCCTTTTTATATAGATAAATCATGAAAAACAAAGTCGATTGTAAAGGGTCGCCAGCGGTACCAGCACGAGTAGATGAAATCACGTAAGCAGTGTCAAAGGATTGGAATGAGCCAATGATTGCCATCACCAGGTTGAAAAACAAAGCTGGGCTAAGCATTGGGATCGTGATATTAAAAAAGCTTGGAAGTCTGCCTGCGCCATCAAGTTCAGCTGCCTCGTAGAGGGATTTTGGAATGCCTTTTAAACCAGCCAGGAAGATGAGCATCTCACCGCCCACTCCCCAGGGTGACATGATGATCAACCCCCACAGGGCGAAGTGTGGATCTTCAAACCAGAGTGGACCCTGGATGCCAAGCAGCCCCAGGAATCCGTTAATTGGCCCGTATGCCGGGTTGAAGATCCAGGTGAACAACACAGCCGCAGCCACGCTTGATACGATGGAAGGGAGATAAAAAGCCGTGCGGAAGTAGCTGACTCCACGGGTCGCACTATCGAGCAACATTGCTAATAATAATGCTACCAGAATCCGCAGAGGTACCGCGATAACAGAAAACGTCAGAGTGACCTTAAGCGCTTGATAGAAGTTAGGATCATCTAATGCTCGAGTAAAATTCTCTATGCCTATGAAAGTAGGAGGGGTTAGAATATCCCAATCAGTAAAACTAAGAATAAGAGAGGCAATCATCGGACCGGCTGTGAATAACAGGAATCCGAGAATCCATGGAGCCACGCAAATGTAAAATATGAGAGCCTCATTACGTTCCTTTTTTGTCATCCTTGGTTTATTTATTTTCGGAAGCGCTGCTTCTGCCATGGGGCTGACCTCCTTTCCCGGTACTTAATGAGATCGGGGCGGGGACTTCCCCGCCCCGATCGGTAGTTTTACGTATAAGAAGGTTTTCCTTCTTATAGCGGTCAAACGCTTACGGTTCTGCCAAGCAAGCATCTGCTTTCGTGGCGACATCAGTCAGCAAGGCTTTCAGATCACCACCCTCAAGTAAGTAAGCCGCAATAGCATCATGCAGGGGAGTGTCAACGCAGACGTTATACTTGAGGTTCGAAAGGATTTCCAAAGGTACCACATACTCCAGATCGGCCATGATTGGTGCAAAATAGGGATCCTTGGTCAGGCCTTGCAGCTCGGCGATCGGCTTTACAGCCGTCAGATTTACCTTGGCCATTTCTTCAGCGCCACCTTCCGCGCCCATCCATTTCAAGAATGCCCACGCAGCTTCTTTATTCGGGCTCTGGCTGTACATGGCGTAACCAGCCCAGCAGATGGAATTCCCATGTTGCTTGCCCATTGGTAATTGGGCCATGCCAAAGTTCAGCTTAGGATTTGCCATGTAGCCACGAACTCCCCAAATTCCCGTCCACATCATGGCAACTTTATTATTGGCAAACAGGTCCATTCCGCTCAGAGCAGACACATCAGCCGTGGTGGGGGCTACCTTACCTGTCTCGAACAGGTCAAAGTACCACTGCAAAGCTTCCACGGTGGCATCGCTGTTAAGGTATCCGGTTGTTGTAGTACCATCTTTACTGAGCAATGAGCCACCGTTTTGATAAATGAGGGGCTGGATACCACGCGTCCAGGTTAGATCGCCCCAGCTATCTGGCAATTGGATACCCCATTGGGTAATCTTTCCGGATGCATCCGTAACGGTAAGTTTCTGAGCAGTAGCCAGGAAGTCGTCCCAGGTCCAATCCGCTGTCGGATAATCAACCCCGGCAGCGTCAAAGAGTGTCTTGTTGTAGTAAATGATCAACGGGCTAGAACCCGCGGTCAGCAGGTATTGCGTGCCTTTCACATTTCCCATGGCGGTCATTGATGGATAGAAAACACTCATGTCCAACGGGTTATTGCCAATCTCGCCACTGATGTAGGGGTCCAACGGTTCAAACATGCCTTTATCAGCAAAGTTGGAGGGATCGCCATCGCCAACCTGAAAGATATCCGGTGCATTGCCAGCGGCAGCTTGAGCCAGCAGCTTGGTTCCGTAATCCGCAGGTACCGATTCAAGCTGCACATCTACATTTGGATAAAGAGCTTCAAAGCGTTCGATGGCTTTGTTTAGGGGAATAAGAGCGTCAGCGCTGTCCCAGGTGCCAATCCGGACAGTACCAGATAATGGCGGAACTGGTGTAGCGGTGATTTCCACGGGCACTACCACCGTCTTCTCGACCTCGCTTACAACAGTCTCTTTGACGACCTGAGTCTGAATGATCACCTCGGCGGGGGGTGCGGTAGCTGCAGGCCCGCAGGCTGCAAGAAACATACTGGCCACGATCAGCATCGAAACGACAGAAAAGATCTTTTTCATAACTCCTCCTTTAAGTGTTTTTTGGACGGGTTGATATTTTTGTCCGAATAGTATATGATTGAATTTATATGAGGTAGCTTACCGCCCACAGTTACCACTGGGCAGCAGTGAACCTCAGCCCGGGGAGCCGCCGCAGTTTACCAGGACTCAGGCGACTCTTTCGGTTTTAAATGAGACGACGACGGATTTAATCTCTCGCTTATAGTTCACCTCCTTGTAAAACAGCTTGATGAATAATGGCTTGGTGTTCATTGCCAGTAGACGCCCGCACGATCAGCCGTGGCATGACCAGTATCTCACTAGCCGCAGGTGGTTTGCCTAATTCAATATACTCTAGCAGCATTGAAATAATCTGCTGACCGACCTCCCAGACGGGCTGGCGGATAGAGGTCAGTGGCGGATCAAGGTATTGCACCATAGGGAAGTCATCGAAGCCGGCGATAGCGAACTCAGTGCCTACTACTAGACCACGCTCACGAACAGCCTGCATGGCGCCAATTGCCATGAGATCATTCAGCGCGATAATCGCGGTCGGGCGCCCGGCACTGGGAAGATCCAGCAGCTCCATTGCTGCTTTATAACCATAGTCAAATCGGCCCTCGCCGCGCTTGATCCACTCAGGATTTGGAGATATGCCAGCGGCATGAAGTGCGTTGAAATAACCCTCCATGCGGTTGTTACCCACCCGCGAAGTCTCAGGCCAAGCCAAGGCTGCGATGCGTCTGAATCCGGATTCCATCAAGTGATTCACTGCCATGGCGATCCCCGCACCGCCGTCGATGTCGATCCAAGGGAAAATGAGTTCGGGGTTGGACCGTCCAAAAGCGACAAACGGAAAATCGCGTTCCTGCAGTAAAAGAATGCGAGGATCATTATATTCCACGCCTGAGAGGATGAAACCATCTACACGGCTGGTGTCAATTAATTCCCGATATGCTGCAAGTTGGTGGGCGGGGTCCTTATGATAGGGGAAACACAGTAAATAATAGCCTTGTTCTTCTGCCGCCTGAAACATGCTATGCAGGAACTGGTCAAGAATCGGATTAGATTGATCGGGAGGGGAAGGAGCCCAGGTGTATCCCAGCGAGTAGCTGCGTTGTGCACGCAGGCTACGGGCTGTGTAATTTGGGCGGTAACCAAGCTCTCGCACCACCTGCCAGATGCGCTCCTCGGTATCCTTGGATACTTGGGCCTGGTGGTTGATGACTTTAGAGACCGTCTGGTAACTGACGCCTACTGAATTGGCAACCTCTTTAAGGGTTATCCGTTGTTTGACCATCGCAATCCTTTGATGGTTTTTACGCTAACGTTCGCCCGAACCTTCGCATTAAAGTATAGACTAGTTCAGACATTTGTCAAGCACCAATTTTCATAAAATTATTTACCCAATCATTACGTATGCGGAATCTACCGAAAAAATCTGGAAGCTATCGCAGAAGTGATCCATTGAAAAAAGGCTTAAACAACTGCATGTGTTTTCCATCGATCGCAGGATTGGAAAGCGTCATACATCCAGTGTTTCGATTCAAGAGAAACGCCGATCGCTTCTCCGCCACCATAATCACCCAGGATAAATCCTCCTTGCGGAGTTGACCAGTAATCAATTAATAGGCGCGCTTCTTCTTCTATTTCCTTTTTGCCTTTAAAGGGTAAGGTATGTTGGATATCACATAGGCTTTCAAAAGCCACCTTACCAGCAAACCGCCGGCCGAAGTCTTCTAATCCGAATACGCGCGGCTGCTGCAGGTTCAAGACATCTACCCCAATTTCAATCAAGCCATCCACGACCCCGCTGATCTCACCGCACGAATGCATCCAGACGAACCAACCCGCCTCGTGGATGGCATCAAATATCCGTTTGTAGCGTGGTTTAAAAAAACTATCCCACATGCGCGGATTGATGAATGTCCGTTGCTCAGTCCCCCAATCGTCGGAGAAATTCATCGCATGGATCTGACCTGGAAAACGGCTTGAGATGTTCTGGATAATAGCCAGGTCGTATTCGACGACTCGATCTGCCAGTTTCTCGAGGCGCTGGTCACGTTTAGCCAGATCCATTAGGGTATTTGTAAACCCTCTCAAGCTGTGTAAGCGCTCAAAGAGAAGCATGAAAATGCCGGTGTTGATAAATTTTCCTTCAGTTCCAATAAAACGTTCTTCCATTCCCTCGTAGAAATCTGGGTTATCCGGATCAGGATAGTGAAAATGATCAAGTCCAGACCAATCCGCTAAAGGATGCCCAGTAACCTGTCCCATATTTTTTTCATCAGACCGCGACCAAGTACAGCCCCATTCATCCAGTGACTGGTGTAGGCGATTATCTCCTGTGCCGATCTGGTTCCAACCAATCCCGACCACATCACTGATCCCAAGAGTTGGCATAATCACTGGGAGGCGATCAGGGTATTGGAATTGGATTGCGCGCCGGACGACTTCGTAGGATGATTGAGCCATTTGCCTGCCAGGTCCTCTGGTCAGTCTCCTTGGAAACCTAGCCCTGGTGATTGGTTACTTTTTGTACCGTCTGGTAGTATGCTACAACTATAGCGGTAGCATCTTTCAAGGTAAAGCATCCGGATGACATATACCTCAAAAATTGCTAGGCGAACGTTCGCCTATAATATATAATAATTTCAATGCGTTGTCAAGTTTTATTAATCTTCCCTTTAACTGTCACGGAAGCTTATTCTCACACCTCCCCTATTATGAACAAGTATATGCGATTTGTAGCGGGGATCTGTGCTGATAACCACCCTTCTAAGAGCTCCTTACCAGAAAGCAATGCTTCATCATCGGGAGCATCATCATTATTAGCTTTGTAAATACAGTTAGGCTTCAGTCCTTTTAGCGCATAACGATCTTCGGAAATACCTTCTTCCAGTCGGTAAGCAGGCAGAAGGGAACACTCGGAATATTCACGGTTGAGAGACTGAAAAGCAATCCACCCACTTCAATTTTCCAGTGGCTCAATCAGGCTTAGCAGTTCGCAAATGCAATTAACCAGAAAATAACGCCATTGTTTTTACTAGTCCACGTGATGGCGAAGGCGCTATTAAACAGAGCGCAGGGTATTGGGAAGGAACATTCGTGGCGTAGAAGTAGACACCAGACAAACGAGTACTAGCGTCGAAACCCTGCTTATGATGTCCCCCAAAACCTTGACAAGTGCTGAGGAGGATACACAATGATAGATAAGCGATTAATAAGTGAAATTGCTCAACGCAAACTGATTATCTCAGCCGCAGAGTTCTTGCACTTTGACAGATCAATCACCAGATTTAGTAAGTCCGGCAGTAAGTGCAGCTTAGTTTCTTTGGGGGTTCTTATAAGCTGCTGAGAGGATACCCATCGCGCTCACTCCGCTCGGGGACAGGCTTCTCTCCGCTGAAAAAGATAGTGATTAGTCAACAGGTAATTAGGCAATTAGGTTTTAAGGAAAGCCCACCGTAGGCACGGATAATGCGAGTACATCGTATGAACGTTACCGCAGAGGGTTATGGATCCCGCAATGGGACAGGGGTTCGAATCCCATCCCACTCACTACGTTCGGGGACAGGCACCACAATCGGCCTTCGGCCTCGGTGTGCACAGACCGCGCTCTCCGCCAGGAAAGCAGTGATTAGTCGTTAGAATTTAGCAATTAGCATTCCGCTATCAGCCACGAGCATTGAGCAATCGATAAGAAATAATTATTCGTCGGTTGATCAAACCTGATTATCTTCCAACACACCCCAGAATTCATCCTTAGCATATCCTTTCTGCCGGGCAATAAAATGGACCATAACCCTGCCCTGTTCTAGCTCGGGGTGTTCTTTTAGTAGCACACGATCTCCATATCGAAGGGCTTCGAGGATCATTGGCATGTGATATCTGAATATTCCATAGCGCATTCCTGGTGTTCCAAATACCAATCCACCGCTTACATGGCAGAAGACATGCA
>Ga0153916_10000498_pt1 | contig 26281 bp, 26 predicted proteins | sample Opewatmetagenome_FD_109642 | JGI IMG/M metagenome (GOLD analysis project Ga0153916, IMG submission 109642) | Freshwater wetland microbial communities from Ohio, USA - Open water 3 Core 3 Depth 4 metaG | ecosystem: Environmental > Aquatic > Freshwater > Wetlands | place: USA: Ohio, Lake Erie...
CCCTGGATCACCGGGAATCCCGTGCGTCCGCCACGTATCCCGTGCGTGCGCGGTCCGCTAGACTCGCGGCGTGATTCGTCCTGGGGCGCCCATCCCACGTGGCTGGTTCATCACCATCGAGGGACCCGACGGGGCCGGCAAGACGACCCAGGTCGAGCGACTCGCCGTCCATCTGCGGGACCGGGGCGTGGACGTCGTGTCGACTCGCGAGCCGGGCGGCACGTGGCTGGGAGAGCGGCTTCGGGAGGTCCTCCTGGCTCGAACCGGCTCGGTGGCTCCGACCGACGCTCTGACCGACGCGTTCCTCTTCAACGCCGCTCGCCGGCAGCTCGTGGCCGAGGTCATCGAACCCGCCCTGTCGGCCGGCCGGACCGTGCTGTGCGCTCGCTTCGCCGATTCGACCCTGGCCTACCAGGGCTACGGGGCGGGCGTCTCGCTGGAGCGGCTCCGGGCGCTCGAAGCGGTCGCGACCGACGGCCTCCGGCCCGACCTGACGATCCTGCTGGACCTGCCGGTCGAAGCCGGCCTGACCCGCAAGGCGCCCGGGGATGTCAACCGGTTCGAGGCGGAATTCGACATCGCCTTTCACCGACGAGTGCGGCAGGGATTCCTCGCGCTCGCGGTCGCCGAACCGACACGGTTTGTCGTCATCGACGCCACTCGATCGCCCGACGAGGTGACGACAGCTGTCAACGCTCCCGCGGATCGCCTCGTCGGCTCGGGTGAACCGAAACCGTTCGCCATGCGCACCAACCAGTGACATCGGCGGACCAGCCGCTCCCGCTCCGCTCCTCGTCCGCCGTGGATGAGCTGGATCGGGCTGCGCTGCTTCGCATCGCCGACGGAGAGCTCGCCGCTCTCGATGACCTGTACCTGGCTGCTCCGGATCGCGGCCGTCCTCGTCATCGCGGTGCTTGGAGGCTGGAACCTGCTGCTCCAGAACGACCTGTCGGCCGCTCGGTCCTATCAGCAGAGCGTGGCTGCCGTGCTGGACACGGCCGCCCAGCCGGGATCGCTCACGGCGGTCCTCGCCGGCGAGGGCGGCACCGGGACCGGCCTCGCTGCCGTGGACTCGGGCGGGAACGTCGCACTCGCCATCCGAAACCTGGCGCCGACCTCGGGTGCCGCCGTCTACGAGGCCTGGGTCATCGCCAGTGACGGCGTGCCCGTGCCGCTGGGTGGATTCCAGGTCGGCAAGAACGGGACGGCGTCGTTCCGAGCGAGCGGCCTGCCGACGGCGAGCGGCATCGTCCTGGCACTGACGCTGGAACCTGGCCCAGGGGCGACGACGCCGACCCTGCCGATCGTGTCGAAGGGCGTCGCCACCGCGGCTCCCGGGCAGGCGGCATCGACGCTGGGGCTGCGCCCGGGGCCTGAGACGTGGCGCCGGCGCCCTAGCCCTCCGGCGTCACCCCGGCGGCGACCGCCCCGCGGCCCTCGTCGCGGGCGCGGCCCAGGGCGTTCGACGCGGCGGCGATCAGTGCCTCGCTGCTGGCACCATCCGTTGGGAAGCGCGCAACGCCGGCCGAGACCGTGATCGGCCGGCCGGCAACGGCGGGCAGGGCCCGGATGCCGTCGAGGACGCGCTGGGCAACGGTCATGCCGGCCGATCCCGGCGCCACGAGCACGAACTCATCGCCGCCGATTCGCCCGACCGTGTCGACCAACCGGACCGATTCGGCGAGGACCGCGGCGACCCGTCGGAGGACGTCGTCGCCGGCCTCCTGCCCGCCAGTCTGGTTCGTCGCCTGGAAGTCGTCGACGTCGAACATCGCCAGCGAGACCTCGCTGCCCTGACGCCCGGCTCTCGCCAGCTCGAGCTCGAGGATGCGCGCCACCGTTCGCTCGTTTGCGAGGCCGGTCAGGGGGTCGGTGTGCGCCATCCGTTCGAACCACTCGGACCGTTCGGCGGCGGTCGAGGCCAACCGCGCCCGATCAACCGCGACCGAGGCGAGCGATGCGAAGGCGCTCAGCAGCTCGCGCGCAGCGGGGTCGATCGTGTGGGGCGATGGCCAGCCGAGGCCCATGGAACCGACGACGGCCTGGACGCCACCGCCGGCGACGATGAGCGGCAGATACGCCCCCACGAAGGGCGTCCCGTCGGCCATGGCCGCCTCGCGATCGAAGGTCGGACGCCGGCTGAGTGCCGCCTCGGCGAACGGATGCGATGGATCGATGACGTCATCGGCCAGCCGCCCCGCAGCGGCCGCGTCGAAGCCATGGGTCGCGACCGGCTGCAGCCCGGGCCGGTCAGGATCCTGGACGAGGATCGCGCCAATCGCCGGTCCGAGGGCCGCGACGGCCGCGGACAGCACGGCGTCGAGTGCCGTTTCGAGATCGCCGGCGTCGGCGACGCCATCGATCGCGGCGATGAGCGAAGCGCGGGGATCGCGATGCAGTCCGTCTGTCGACACGGAAGGCTCCTGCACGTATCTGGATTCGTCGGGGGGCGCATCGTACACCTCGGTCATGGCCGCCGAACCGTCAGCCGAATTGACCCGGGTCATGTGCGCCGCCGATACTCCGCGCGTGAAGCTCATCGTCGCCATCGTTCACAACGAGGACGCAGGCGCCCTCGTCAATGCCCTGCTCGACAAGGAGTTCCGGACAACCCGCCTCAACAGCTCCGGGGGTTTCCTCAAACAGTCCAACGCGACCATCTTCCTCGGTGTGGAGGACGCCGACGTCGACGAGGTGCTGGGCGTGGTCCGGGCGAACTGCACGTCGCGGACACAGGTCGTCAACCCGATGCCGCCGATCATGGAACCGGGCGAGTTCTTCATGCCCTACCCGCTCGAGGTCGAAGTCGGTGGAGCGACGGTCTTCGTCCTGCCGGTCGAGCGCTTCGAGCGCCTGTAGGCCTCGCCTCCCGATGGCCGAGGCGCCGATCACCTGATGCCGTTCCGGCCGGACCTCGTCGCGATCTGGGTGTATCGAGTCCCGGACCCCGCCCGCCCGGACCGGATCCAGCTCCTCCTGCTGCGCCGTGCGCCCGCACGGCCGCTGCCCGGGCTGTGGCAATGCGTCACCGGCTCGATCGAGCCGGGCGAGCGAGTGGCCGCGGCCGCCCTTCGGGAGCTGGCCGAGGAGACCGGGATCGACGGGGATGTGATCGAGGCGTTCTTCGACATGGACCTGGTCAGCCAGTTCCATTGGCCCGACATCGACGGCGTCCTCAGCGAGGTCGTCTTCGCCGTGCGCGTTGGCCGCGAGGTCGAGCCGGTCCTCTCCGCGGAACACGATGCGGCGCGCTGGGTCGAACCGGGCGAGGCGATCGAGCTGTCGGTCTGGCCGGCCTACGCTGAGGCGATCGGGCGCGTCGCGACGATCCTGCCCGATCCGGACCGCGCAGTCTGGCTCCAGACCACGCTCGACGGCCAACGCGTCATCCGCTGAGGCGTCGCAGCCGCGACGCTGGAACCGCCCCGCCAGCCGGCGGTCAGTAGATCTCGGGAACGAAGGTCTGGTCCGTGATCGGCGGTCGGACGTACCCGCTGTCCGGTTGTCTCGGCGGCAGGACGATCGGGTCCGGCGTGAGGTCCTCGTATGGGATCAGGCCGAGCAGATGATGGATGAGGTTCAGCCGGGCTCGTTTCTTGTCGTCGCCGTTGACCACGTACCAGGGCGCCTGCTTGATGTCCGTGTGCGCGAACATCTCGTCCTTGGCCATCGAGTACTCGACCCATCGGGCGCGTGACTGGAGGTCCATGGGGCTGAGCTTCCAGCGCTTCGTCGGATCGTCGATCCGGGCCTGGAACCGCCGTTCCTGTTCGTCATCGCTGACCGAGAACCAGTACTTGATGATGATCAGCCCGGATCGAATCAGCATCCGCTCGAATTCCGGGCACGAGCGCTTGAACTCCTCGTACTCGTCATCCGTGCAGAAGCCCATGACGCGCTCGACGCCGGCCCGGTTGTACCAGCTTCGATCGAACAGGACCATCTCGCCCGCGGCCGGGAGCTGGGCGACGTAGCGCTGGAAGTACCACTGCGAGCGTTCGCGTTCGGTCGGGGCCGGCAGGGCGGCCACACGCGCGTAGCGCGGATTGAGCGGAAGCATGATGGTCTTGATGGCTCCGCCCTTGCCCGCGGCGTCGCGACCCTCGAACACGACGACCACCTTGAGCCCGCGCGCCCTGATCCACTCCTGCAGCTTGACCAGCTCGACCTGGAGCCTGGCCAGCTCCTGGCGGTAGACCTTGCCGGGGATCGTCCGCGTCTCTGCTCCGACCGACTCGACCGGCGGATCCGGCCAGACCGGGGCCAGGTCGAGATTCTGCTGGTGCTGCTCCGCCTTCGACTTCGCCATGTCAGCGGCCTCCTTGCCGGGCAGTATCCGCTGGTCGACGGTCCACGGCTACGGCCGATCGGCCTTCGGCTAGACTGGGTTGGACGACCCCCGACCGCGGGGCGGGCAGGGAGGGCCACGTGATCGATCGAACCGCGACCCCGATCCCCGAGACGACAGCGGCCGCCCAGCGCCGCGTGTTCCATTCCAAGGTGGACACCATCCGGCCGACCTACGGCTTCGAGGACGTCTCGCTGGCTCCCGGCACCGACACCATCGAGCCGGCCGACGTGGACCTGGCCCAGACCTTCTGCGGCATCGAGCTGGCGATCCCGATCCTGGCGTCGGCCATGGATGCCGTCGTCGATGCGCGCTTCGCCGGGGCGCTGGGCAGGCTCGGCGGGCTCGCCGTTCTCAATCTCGAAGGCGTTCAGACGCGTTTCGACGACCCCGACGCCGTCCTCGCACGGATGGCCGCGGCCGCCGATCCGGACGTCCACGCGCTGCTCGCCGAGGCCTATCAGCAGCCGATCCGCGAGGCGTTGATCGCCCGCCGGCTGGACGAGATCCACGCGGCCGGCTCCAGGGCGGCCGTTGCCGCCACGCCGGCCGCCGCTCGCCGGTTCGGTCCCTTCTGTGCCGAGCACGGCGCCGACCTGTTCCTCGTCCAGAGCCAGGTGTCGAGCGCCCGGCACCTCGCCACGGACTATGACCCGTTGTCGCTCGCCGACTTCACCCGGTACATGCCGATCCCGGTGGCGGTCGGCAACACCACCAACGCCGAGGCGGCCTTCGCACTGATGGAGCAGGGTGCCGCCGCGGTCTTCGTCGGTGTTGGACCCGGGGCGGCGTGCACGACCCGCGAGGTGCTCGGCATCGGCGTCCCGCAGGTCACCGCGATCAGCGATGTGGCCGCGGCTCGCGACGCCTACCTCGCCGAGACCGGCCGCTACGTCCCGGTCGTCGCCGATGGCGGCATGCGCCGCGGTGGCGAGCTGGCCAAGGCGATCGCCGCCGGCGCCGATGCGCTGATGATCGGGTCGCCGCTGGCCCGCGCCGAGGAGGCCCCGGGGCGCGGGACGAACTGGGGGATGGCGGCGCCATCCCCCACGCTGCCCCGTGGGACGCGGATCAAGGTCGGAACGGTCGGCACGCTGGAGCGGATCCTGTTCGGTCCGGCCCAGGTCACCGACGGGTCCGAGAACCTGGTCGGTGCGTTGCGCCAGGCGATGGCCGCCCTGGGAGCGCGGACGATCCGCGAGATGCAGCGGGTCGAGATGGTCTACGCGCCTTCGGCCCAGACCGAGGGCAAGTCCTGGCAGCGCAGTCGCTGACCTCCGCGAACAGTGCTCGCCGGCCCGATGCGCGATGGAGGATGACCTCGTCGCGTCGGGCCGGTTCGTGCGGATCCACACGATCGGCGGGCGGAGCGGGCTGGCACGGTCGGTCACGGTCGGCTTCGTCGCCGACGACGAGGATCCTTCTGGCTCGATCCTGGTGACGGCCGGCGGACCGGACACCGCCTGGGCACGCAACCTGCTGGCCGAGCCGCTCTGTCGCGTCGAGATCGGGGAGCGTTCGTACGACGCGATCGCCGAGCCGTTGACCCCCGCCGAGCACGCTCGGGCCGTCCGAGGCCTGATTCTGCGCTACGGAACGCCGGCCGAGGGGCTCGGTCGAGGTGAGTCGTTCAGGTTGCGCCCCGCGGGCGCCGCGCCTGGTACGCCGCCGGGTTCATCGCCGGGGTCGCCACGGTGACTGTCGCGGTCCAGGTCGAGACACGAATCGGCCGTCCACCCGCCGACGTCTTCGCGGAGCTCAGCGCCGTCGAGCGGTTCCCGGAATGGCTGGTCGCGTCCGGGATCAAGGGTGTCGAGCGGCTCGACGATGGCCCGCTCGCCACCGGCTCGCGGCTGCGGATCAGCCAATCCGTGGCCGGTCGCTCGACGTCGCTCGATGGCGCGGTGACCGTCTTCGACCCGGGGTCCGCGTTCGGCGTGCGCGGCCGGGACCTGGACGGGGTGACGATCGAGCTCGACGCTCAACTGTCCTCCGATGACGGCATGTCGACCCGGCTGCGCTGGTCGCTCCGCATGGGCCTGCCGCTCCGGTACCGGATGTTCGAGTCGATGGTGGCGCCGCAGGCAAAGCGCGCCGCGACGCTGGATCTCGAGGCGTTCAAGCGCCGGTTGGAGTCGGTCGCCGGCCACTGATCGCGGCTCCCGTTCCCTGACATCTGTCCATCCGGGCCAGCGTCGCCTGCCGATGCCGTCGGTCTTTGCCGCCCCCTGCGGGGGCGTGCACCAGCCCGGCGCAACGGTGCCGGCCCAGAGGAGTCAATCCGCCATGCACACGTCCCGCATGCACCTGTTCGCGGCCGCCGTCCTGGCGCTCGGTGGCGGCCTGCTCGGACCGGCGATCCCGCCCGACGGTTATGCTCGGCGCGAGATGAGCGGGCCATCCAGCCTCTATGAACGAGCCGGCGGGACGCCCTTCTTCGAGGCACTCGTCGGCAGGTTCTATGCGCGTGTGGCGAGCGATCCGCTGCTGGGGCCGATCTACCCTGAGCCCGACCTCGCGCCGGCGCAGCGCCGGCTCACCCTCTTCCTGATGCAGTACTGGGGCGGGCCGACCACCTACGACGACGAGCGCGGCCACCCGCGCCTCCGGATGCGCCACGCGCCCTTCGCGATCGGTCCAGAGGAACGCGATCGCTGGCTGTCGCTGATGCGGGCCGCACTCGGCGAGATGGCGCCGCCAGCGGACATCGTGGAGGAGTTCGAGCGCTACTTCACGATGGCCGCGGAGGCGATGCGCAACCGCGAGTAGCTCCGCTCGGCCCGAGCGTCGTGCCCGGTACACTGGTGCCGGCGGGCGACACGGCGAGCGGAGGCGGCATCGACGATGGCGGAGGCGACCGAAGAGGAAACGAGCCAGCGGCCCGACGGGGCGGCGGAGCCCGGAAGGCGCGGCAAGACGGTCCATGGCGAGGCGGCCAACGCCGGCCACCGGGTGCTCGCCCCTGACGACGCCGAGGTCGAGGCCTACCTCGAGACCGCGCTCAAGGCGCCCGCCCCGGAACGCTCGCCCGATGACCGACCATCCGGAGAGGGCGCCACGGCCCGCCAGACCGTCGTCGTCCTCGATTTCGGGAGCCAGTTCGCCCAGCTGATCGCCCGCCGCGTCCGCGAGCTCGACGTCTACTCGGAGCTGCTGCCGCACGACACGCCATATGAGGAGCTGGAGCGGCGCGGGACACGCGCCATCATCCTGTCGGGTGGCCCGAATTCCGTCTACGACGATGACGCCCCACGCCCGGATCCGGCGGTCTGGACGGGCCGCATTCCTGTGCTGGGGATCTGCTACGGCGCGCACCTGATGGCCCGTGAGCTGGGCGGCGACGTGCTGCCGGCCGACCGGCGCGAATACGGACCGGCCAACGTGACGATCACCAACGACGAGGACCTGTTCGCCGGCATCGACCGCGAGCAGCCGGTCTGGATGAGCCATGGCGATTCGATCACCCGGCTGCCCGAGGGCTTCCGGGCAACCGCCCAGACCGACTCGACGCCGTTCGCCGGACTGGCCGATCCCGCCCGACACCTGTATGGCATCCAGTTCCACCCCGAGGTCGTCCACACGCCGCGGGGTCGGGACATCCTGCGCAACTTCGTGATGGGGATCGCCGGCGTCGCCCCGACGTGGACCGCGGCGAACTTCATCGACACGACGGTCGCCGCGATTCGCGAGCGCGTCGACGCGCACGCCCGGGCGACCGGCTCGGATGGGCTCGTCATCTGCGCGCTGTCGGGCGGCGTGGATTCGGCCGTGGCGGCCGCCCTGGTCCACCGTGCCGTCGGCGATCGGCTGACCTGCATCTACGTCGACCACGGCCTGATGCGCAAGAAGGAATCGGAGCTGCTGCGGGTCACCTTCGAACGCGACCTCGGCATGCGGCTGGTCATGGTCGACGCCCGGCAGCGGTTCCTGGCCCGGCTCGCCGGCGTCGAGGACCCGGAGGCGAAGCGGAAGATCATCGGCGACGAGTTCATCCGGGTCTTCGAGGAGGAAGCCGCGAGGCTGGGCCGGATCGACTTCCTGACCCAGGGCACGCTCTACCCGGACGTCATCGAGTCGGCGACGTCGGAGACGAAAGCCGCCCAGAAGATCAAGACGCACCACAACGTTGGCGGCCTGCCCCCGGACCTGCGCTTCCAGCTGATCGAGCCCCTGCGCTACCTGTTCAAGGACGAGGTCCGCAAGGTCGGCATCGAGCTGGGACTGCCCGAGGCGATGGTCCTGCGTCAACCGTTCCCGGGCCCCGGCCTGGCGATCCGGATCATCGGCGAGGTCACCGCCGAGCGGCTCGACACGCTGCGCGAGGCGGACTGGATCGTCATCGACGAGATCAAGGCGGCCAACCTCTACCGCGTGCTGTGGCAGTCGTTCGCGATCCTGACCCCCGTTCGCTCGGTGGGCGTGATGGGCGACGGGCGAACCTATGCCAACGTCGTGGCCATTCGCGCGGTGACCTCGGAGGACGGCATGACGGCCGACTGGGCCAAGCTGCCCTACGACGTGCTGGGCAGGATCTCGTCACGCATCGTCAACGAGGTCCCGGGCGTGAACCGCGTCGTCTACGACATCAGCTCGAAGCCGCCGGCGACCATCGAATGGGAATGAGGCAGTCCTGATTCACCCCTGACCGATGGGCTATCGTGCGCCCGATTTCGCTTGATAGCATGCGCACATGGCCGACGCATCGAGTACGGGGGATCGTCCGGTGAGCGCTGTCTGTCCGTGGTGTTCCGCCGCGCTGAAGCCGGACGCGACCGTCTGTTCGTCCTGCGGCGCGAACCTCGTCGCGGACGGTGACCCGAACGTGCCGGGCGTGACGGCGATCGACGCGGCATCGCTGGTCCGCTCCAAGACCACGCCGCAGCCGCGCAACCGGCTGCTGTCGTGGATCAGCGGCGAGTACCAGCCCGATCTCCCGTCCAAGGCGGAGGCTCAGGCCATCGCCCCCCCGGACGACGAGGTCCGACGCGAGATCCTTCGCCTCGAGCTCGAGGCACACGTCGCCAACCTGCAGGCCGAAGCGGATGCCATCCGGGCCGAGGCCGCGGCCGAGGGTCGGACGATCGACGTACCGGGTCCGGAGGCGGAGTCGGTGGCCGAGGCCGCCGCCGGCGAAGAAGATGCGGCCGGCGCCGAGGCCGACGCCGGCGAAGAGGATGCGGCCGGCGCCGAGGCCGACGCCGGCCAAGCTGCCGAGGATGAGCCGCCGGCCTGACGCGGTTGGCGGCCCTCAGACCGAGGCCGCGCTGCCGGCTTGTCCATGGCGACCATGCATGGGCGGAATGGATGCCGTTCTGGCCGGGCCATGCCTCGACGTCGTCGTAGGCACCGCGATATTCCTGGGAGTCTTACCGCAGCGATAGTGATGCCTCTATCGCAACCGGAAGCGCGGAAATCACGAAGGTCGCCACCGCGTTAAGCGCGGGCGCAGTGTCGTGGACCGTCCGTCTGCGCCTCCCAGCGCCGGAGATACGACTGGGAGTCATGCGGAACCGGCGATGACGAGGCAGCAGCCCACGACGGCCCGATCGGCGCCGTCCCCGCGGGGGCCGCGGACCGCCCGCGCGCCAACCGGCCCCGGCCCGCACGCACGGGCGCCCCGCTATCCTCCGCGGGTGCCCGATTGCCTGCCGCCGCCCGGCCCCTCGTTCCTCCGGGAACAGCCTGTTCGGGTCGGGGACCGGAATCTGCAGGCGGGCATGGCCAGGCCATCGGAAGCGCCCGACGGCTGGTGGCTGGCGATCCTCTGGGTGACCGATGAGCATGGCGTCGTCAGCTTCCGCGACGTCGCCCCCGAGGCCGGACCGCCGCCCGACCCGCCACTGGCACGCCTGGGTCCGGCGATCAGCGGTGCCCTCTCAGGCCTGATCCTCGAAGATGGCGGACGCCTCCAGATGCGGCTCGGGCTGGTGCAGCCACCGGACGATCCGGACCGGCCGTGGCGAGCGCCGCTCGCGATCCGGGCAGCCTTCCGCTTCGAGCCAGCCCGCGCAGCCACCATGCGTCCGAACGAGCTGGCTGAGACGGTGCTGGTCGGCTTCCGCCGGTCCGTGGAGGGTCTCCACAAACCCTGAGGGTGGCGGGCGCGTAGACTCGACGGACATGCGAGACCTGTTCGACGATTTCATGGACGAGCTGCGCAAGCGCGAAGCCGCGGCTCGCGGGCAGGCGGCCGGCCAGGATTCCGACTCCGGGACCGATGGCGAAGAGCCCTCTGACGAGCCGGCCGAGGGCGAATCGCCAGACTCCGGCGAGCCGGCCGAGGGCGAATCGCCAGACTCCGGCGAGCCGGCCGAATCGGACGTCGAGGAACCCGACACGGAGCCTCGCCCGATCTTCGAGGCGCCGCGTCGCCGGGGTGGTCCGCCGCGCCGGCCGGGTCCCGGCGGCCCGAACGACGGTGACGACTTCGGTGACCGCGCGGCACGGGCCGGTCGCCGCTTCGGTCTCGTTGCGATCATCGTCGCGATCATCGCGCTGGTCATCCTGTTCGGCGTCGGGCTGGATCTGTGGACCGACGTGCTGTGGTATGCGAGCGTCGGTTTCGATTCGGTCTTCTGGACCCGGCTGACGGCGTCCGTCGGCCTGTTCGTCGGGGCCGGGATCCTGGCTGCCGTGGTCCTGTTCGCGAACCTCTGGCTTGCCCGTCGGCTCTCTCCGCCCCCGGTCGAAGGTGGTAGAGGGTCGTTGCGTGGCTTCGTCGATCGGATCAACGAGGCCGCCGCGCAGGCCGGCGAACCCCGACGCGGGCGCCCGGGCTCGCCGTTCGGCGATGGACGAGGCGCCTTCGGGCGCCCGCCGGCGGTCGTCTTCGAAACCGGCGACCTGCCCGATCTGAGCCCGCTGGCCGGGGTGACGCTTGTCGCGATCGCCGTGCTGACCGCGATCGTGGTCGGTGCGTCGGTCGGCGGCGCGTGGCAGACGGTCCTGCTCTGGGTGAACCGCGTGCCGTTCTCGCCGGATGCGGCGAGCCCGGTGACCGATCCGATCTTCGGAAAGGACATCAGCTTCTTCCTGTTCGAGCTGCCGTTCCTGCGCCTCGTCCAGGGGCTCTTCAACGGCCTGGTCGTGGCGGCCCTCCTGATCTCGCTCGCGCAGTACCTGATCGCGGCGTCGCGCGGCGGGCTCGTCTTCTCGACCCAGGTCCGGGTGCACCTCGCGGTCCTGGCAGGGCTGTTCCTGCTGTCGGTGGCGTTCGGCTACCAGCTCGACAAGTACGAGCTGGTGTACAGCACCCGGGGCATCGCGACCGGCGTGAGCTTCACCGACCAGAATGCCCAGTTCTTCGCCTACGACGTGTTGACCGTCATCTCCGGCCTGGCCGCGGCGCTGCTGGTGGGCGGCGCGTTCACACGAATGCTGTGGCCGCTCGGCCTGACCATCGCGGTCTGGTTCCTGGCGTCACTGGTGATCGGTCGTCTCTACCCGGAGGCGATCCAGCGCTTCACCGTGGTACCGAACCAGTACGCCCAGGAAGAGCGCTACATCGGCAACAACATCGCGATGACGAGGCTGGCGTACGACCTCAACGGCTGGAAGGACCAGCCGTTCAAGGGTGACCAGGTCCTGACGTCGCAGGACATCGCGGATCAGGCCGATACGTTCGCGAGCGCCCGGCTGTGGGACTACCGGCCATTGCGAGCGACGCTCGATCAGCTCCAGACGGTTCGCAAGTACTACGACTTCACGGACGTCGACACGGACCGCTACATGATCAACGGCACGGAGCGCCAGGTCATGCTGTCGGCCCGCGAGCTCGCCCTCGAACAGAACCCGAGCGCGGTCGGGTGGGTCAACCAGCGGATCATCTACACCCACGGGGTGGGCGCCGCCATGGTCCCGGTCAACCAGGTCAGCAGCGAAGGGCAGCCGGACCTGATCATCAGCAACCTGCCGCCGGTCTCGACCGCCGGCGCCCCGACGATCACCCAGCCGCGGATCTACTTCGGCGAGCGGCCCAGCTCGTACGTGGTCGTCGGCGCACGCCAGGCCGAGTTCGACTATCCGACCGGCGAGAGCGACACCGGTGGCTCGATCGGGACCCAGACGACCTGGACCGGGACGACCGGGATCCACCTCGACAACACGATGATGCGCCTGCTCTTCGCGCTGCGCTTCCGCGATCTCGATCTCCTGATCAGCGACCAGGTGACCCGTGACAGCCAGCTGCTCTTCCATCGCTCGCTGAGCGACCGGCTGTCGCTCATCACCCCATTCCTGCGCTTCGACAAGGATCCGTACCTGGTGATCGACGACAGCGGCCGGATGGTCTACATCCAGGATGCGTTCACGACCTCCGATCGCTTCCCCAACGCCCAGGCGTTCGATCCGACGACGCTCGGCACGACCGGCCTCGGCGGCGATCCCTTCGACTACATCCGCAACAGCGTCAAGATCACCGTCGACGCCTACGACGGGACGATGCACTTCTACATCGCCGACCCGAACGACCCGATCATCCGTGACTACGCGGCCATCTTCCCCGGCCTGTTCGAGCCGTTGTCGGCCATGCCGGCCGACCTGCGAGCGCACCTGCGCGTGCCGGAGGAGCTGTTCAACGTCCAGACCCGGATGTTCGGGCGATATCACGTGACCGACACGCAGCAGTTCTTCCGGACGGACGACCTGTGGACCGTCCCGGAGCAGACGAGCGAGCAGACCCTGCCGTCCGAGGCCTACTACGTGGTCATGCGCCTGCCGGGCCAGACCGGGGTCGAGTTCCTCCTGCTGCAGCCGATGGTACCCACGAGCCGTCCGAACATGATCGCCTGGGTCGCGGCCCGCATGGACGGCGCCAACTACGGCTCCACTCTCGTCTACCGATTCCCGGCCGACACGACGATCTTCGGACCCGCCCAGATCGAAGCCAGGATCGACCAGGATCCGACGATCAGCGGCCAGATCTCCCTGTGGAATCAGTCCGGCAGCACGGTCGTGCGCGGCAGCCTGATCGTCGTTCCGCTCGACGATTCGCTGATCTACCTCCAGCCGGTCTACCTCCAGTCCACCGGGTCCGCGTTCCCGGAGTTCAAGCGGATCGTGGTCGCCTCGCCTCGCCAGGTCGTGTGGGGCGAGACGCTTGGGGACGCGCTGCGCCTCCTGCTCGCGGCCGAGGGCGGCGCCGCTCCGAGTCCGTCGCCGACCCCGCCACCAAGTCCCGGCCCGTCGGCCTCGCCCGGTCCGAGCGGCAGTCCATCGCCGACTCCGGGCGGAGCCCTGCCCTCCGACGTTCCGGGATTGATCGCCTACGCCAACGCGCACTTCGAGCTCGCGCAGGCCGCACTGCGTGACGGCGATTTCGCCCGCTACGGCAGCGAGATCAAGCTGGTCGAGGCCGCCCTGCAGCGCCTCCAGGTCCTGGCGCCCGGGCTTGCGACCCCGGCGGCAGGAGCATCGGCCAGCCCCGCCCCATGAGTCGGGGAGCGGCGCTGACCGGCGCGCTGCTCGTCACCCTGGCCTCACCGGCGACCTGGCCCCTGGCCCTGGCCGCCTTCCTGCTGCGAGGCGGTCTCGTCGTCGTGGCGCTGCCGATCCTTGTCCTGCCCACGCCGGTCGGCCTCGGCAACGTCCTGGCACCGACCCTGACCGCCTTCGTCTTCGGCGGCGTCTCGGCCGGCCTCCTCATCCTGGTCGCCACGATCGTGCTGGCCGGGCTGACCTGGGTGGTCGCCGGCGGCCTGCTTGCCGCCATTCTCGAGGCGGAGGCCGCGCGGATCGTGGTCGCGCACGAGGAGGTCGCGCCACCCGAGGAGATTCGGACGCACCAGGGCGCGGTCGACAACCTGTCCGACACACTCACGCCGCGCGTGGCGCGCCGGCGACGGGCCGAAGCGGGCCGCGTCTTCATGGCGCGGGTGCTCGCGCACCTGCCCCTCGGCGTCGCGCTCGCCTGGGGATCCACAAGGCTCGTCGCCGTGACCTATCGCGAGCTGACCAACCCCGGCGACGTCGCCACGCCGCTCATCTGGCGGGTCCTGCTGGCATCGCCGGAGGTCGTGGCGGCGATCGTGGTGACCTGGACCATCGGCCAGGCGTTGGGTGCGATGGCGGCGAGACGGGTCGTCCTCGCCAGGGGCGGCGTCTTCCGCGCGCTCCGTGACGCCTCGTTGACGCTGCTCCGACGGCCCGTCGCCGTGCTGGCCGACTTCTGGTTGCCGACGCTGGTCCTTGGCCTGGCGCTGGCTCCGTCGGCCGTCGCGGCGGGATCGGCCGGGGACGTCGTCCGTGAGGCCATGAACTCGCCGGACGATCCGGTTCAGCTCGGCCTGGCCGTGGTCCTCTTCGTCTCCCTGTGGGTCGTCGGGCTGACCCTGACCGGTGTGATCTGCGCCTGGCGCGCGGCCGTCTGGACGATCGGCTTCGGCGAGGCTCCGCGATAGCCCCTGCTACACTGCGGCCGTCGCGAGCGGCGACCGAACGACGGCTCCTGGCCGATCGAGCCGAAGCGCACGGAGGCCCCACCCAGGCGCATGGATCAGATCCTCGCGCAGATCGGCGACACGATCGCCAGCGTCTTCTCCAGCCCGGTGCTCCAGCTCGGCGTGCGCGCGATCGGCATCTACCTGGTCATCCTCTGGCTGGCGTCGGCCTACTGGGCGTTTCGCGACATGCAGCAGCGTTCCGACAACGCGATCCTGCCGTATCTCGCCGCTGCCGGGATCATCCTGTTCACCCCGCTCTTCTTCGTCCTGGCGGTGTGGGTGTACAAGATCGTCCGGCCGCACGAGAAGATCGGCGAGGTCTGGGAGCGGAACCTGGCCGAGGAGGCTCTGCTGGCCGAGGTCGAGGCGATCCACCACTGCCCGACCTGTGAACGCCGGATCGACGACGAATGGATCATCTGCCCCACCTGCCGAACCCGTCTCAACCGCGTCTGCCCGAACTGCAGCCGGCTGGTCGGACTGGACTGGTCCCTGTGCGCCTGGTGCGGCAAGGACTTCGAGCGACGGCCGATCGCGGCCGCCAACCTGGAGCCGCTGCCCGGCGCTCGTGAGGTGACCGGCCGGATCGCGGCGGAAGCGCCGGACGCCGCCCCGCGACCTGCGGCCCAGGCGAGGCCGGCCATCCGGACGAGCGTCCGCTCCACGGCAAGCCCGTCGCGCACCGCGAGCTCGTCGCGGTCGGCCGGCTCGGCCCGCGCGACCGGTGGCGTCCCGTCTGCCCAGGATCCGCTGCCGGAACGTTGACCACGCCCGCCTCGGGTCCCGAGTCGGACGCATCGACTGACCCGCCCGCGGCGGACCCAGCCGGCGCCCGGCCCGGAGCGTCCGTCTTCACCATCGAAGGTCGCCCGGCCCCGGCCCTCTTCGTCGTCGGCTGGCTGGCATCGCTGGTGGGCCTGGGCCTGGTCGCGATCGCGATCCTGGCGCGCGGCGGCCTTGCCTCGACCGCGATGCTGCTCGCGGGTCTGGCCCTGCTGTCGATCGGGCTGATCGCCGCCGCGGGCTCCCAGGGGATCGAGCGCCGCGCCCGCGCCATGGCGGCCTACGCGGGGCCGTCGCCCCTGCTCGTCTTCGCCGCGTCGATCCCGGTCTCGATCCTGATCATCGTCATCATCGCGCTGCCGCTCGACGCGCTCGGCGTCGCGCTCGACGGCCCGTTGGGCAGCCTCCTGTCGGTCGCCGTGCAGGCCACTGCCTACATCGGCCTGATCCGTCTGCTGGTGGTCGATACCGGCGCCCTCGACTGGCTGGCCATGGGCGTTCGGCGGCTGGATCTGGCCGCGTTCGGTGAGATGGCGGGCGGGGCGCTCTGGGCGATCCCGGTCATCGTCCTGACCGGGCCCATCCTCGCCATCCTGCTGACGGTCTTCCCGGTGACCCCCCAGAGCCCACTGCCGCCGGCCGGCTCGGCGACCGGGTTTGCCCTGCTGATATTCGCCGGTGTCCTCGTCGCTCCGCTTGGCGAGGAGGTGTTGTTTCGCGCCTTCGCCACGACGGCGTGGGTTCGCGGTCTGGGGGTTCGCGGCGGCGTGGTTCGGGCGGCCGTCGTCTTCGCGTTCGCCCACATCCTGACGATCTCGGGTTCGTCGGCCGGCGACGCCATCGGGCTGGCGGTCGTCGGGTTCGCCAGCCGTCTGCCGATCGCGCTGGCCCTCGGCCTGCTGTTCGTTCGACGCGGGACGGTCTGGTCGGCATTCGGCCTGCACGCCGCGTTCAACCTGGTCCTGCTCGTCGCGGCGGAGGCCGCCAACCGCACGTTCTGACGTGGCAGGTCCCGGTGTCCGTCGGGTGAGCCCCGGTGCACGCGTGGTTGAGCGTCCGATGAGGGCTCGTCCGTAGGCTCTGCGTCGTCCTCGTGGTCCGGATGGCGGGGGGAATCGGCGGGCTCCCGTCGTCCGGGCCCGAGGGCGCCTGATCCCGGATGCACGCCCGGAGGCGAATCGTGGCGCAGTCTCGTGAACCGAGTTTCGGACCCCCGCCGATCGCCGGTCGCGCCATCCGGGAGGTTCCCCTGGCCGAACGTCCACGCGAGCGTCTCGCGCTGCGGGGCGTGGGCGGCCTGACCTCGGCCGAGCTGATCGGGCTGGTCTGGGGCTCAGGGACGCGCGGTCGATCCGCGGTGGACCTCGCCGCGGACGCCCTGGCCACCCATGACGGCCTTGCCGGACTCGCGCGGGCGACGGAACACGAGCTGGTCACCGTGCCAGGCATTGGCGTGGCCAGGGCGGCGCAGCTCGTGGCCGCCTTCGAGCTCGGCCGGCGCCTCCTGGCCGACTGGCCGGCGGCCCGCTGGACGATCCGCGGGCCGTCCGACGTCGCCGAACGGCTGATCCTCCAGATGGGCCGGCTCGAACGGGAGGAGCTGCGGGTGGTCATGCTCGACACCAAGAACCACGTCCTGCGCGTGGCCACTGTGTACCAGGGAAACGTCAGCTCGTCCCTGGTGCGGGTAGGGGAGCTGTTCCGCGACGCGGTCCGGTTGAACGCGGCCGGCCTGATCCTGGTGCACAACCATCCGTCCGGTGACCCGACGCCGTCCCCGGACGACTTGCACCTGACCGCCGAGGCGCTGGCCGCCGGCCGCCTGCTCGACATCGCCTTGCTGGACCACCTGGTGATCGGCCACGACGCATACGTCTCGCTGCGCGATCGCGGCGTCACGTTCGATCGGCCCGGCCCGGTGGCTCGCGCGGCGAGCTGAACGCCGTTCCAGCACATCCTCGATCGCCCGGGCAGTGCCCGGCGCCCCCCGGGCGCCAGCCGTCCGGCGGCGAGCGGCCGTGTGCATCAGGCGACCATAACGAGCGCTCGGATCGAGGCTCAGTTGGCTCTTGTGCGCCGGCTGCACAAGCTCGACCGTTTCCCGTTCTCAGTGGTCGAATCTGTGCACGGAGCGCATGGAGCCGCGGATTCCCGGGCGATGCCCGTCGGTTATGGGTACCACATGCACAGCCGGCCGGTCGCCAGATGACAACGGCAGGGCCCGCACCGCCGTCGTCGACCGAGGCTCCGCCCGGCCGTGGTCGTCCAGCGAGGCTCCGCCCGGCCATGGTCGAGCGAGCGGGTATACTGCCCGGGCTTCCCTGCCTGACCCGGATCTCCTCGCGTGACTCGCCCCATCCTCGGCGACGCCTCGACGCGATGAACCGCCACCACGAAGGATCCGCCCGGTATCATGCTCGACCGCTTGCTCGGCCTCTTCTCCCGCGACATCGGCATCGACCTCGGGACCGCCAACACGCTGGTCCACGTCCGCGATCGCGGGATCGTCATCAGCGAACCGTCCGTCGTGGCGATCGATGCCAAGACCCGGCGGGTCCTGGCGGTTGGTGCGGAGGCGAAGCGAATGGTGGGCCGGACGCCGGCCAACATCATCGCCATCCGGCCGCTGCGCGACGGCGTCATCAGCGACTTCGACGTGACCGAGCAGATGATCAAGTACTTCGTGGACCGGGTCCACGACCGGGTCGGCATGCTCGCCCGGCCGCGGATGCTGCTGGGCATCCCGTCCGGCGTGACCGAGGTGGAGAAGCGCGCCGTCCGTGACGCCGCCCTGAACGCCGGCGCTCGCTGGGCACGCCTGATCGAGGAACCGATGGCCGCCGCGATCGGTGCCGGCCTGCCGGTCAGCGAGCCGTCCGGCAGCCTGATCGTGGACATCGGCGGCGGGACCACCGAGGTCGCGGTCATCAGCCTCGGCGGGATCGTGGTCAGCCGTTCCATCCGGATCGGTGGCGACGAGATGGACCAGGACATCGTCGCGTTCGCTCGCCGCGAGTACAACCTGTTCCTCGGTGAGCGGACCGCGGAGGACATCAAGATCGCGATCGGGTCGGCCTACCCCGGCGACTGGGACGCCCAGCGCGTGGCCCTTCGCGGTCGCGACCTGCTGACCGGCCTGCCGCGGAGCGTCGAGGTGGGCGCGGACCAGATCCGGGAGGCGATCGAGCCGTCAGTCCAGCAGATCGTGGACACGGTCAAGGACACCATCGAGGAAACGCCGCCGGAACTGGTGGCCGACATCATGGACCAGGGGATCGTGCTGGCCGGTGGTGGCGCCCTGCTCGCGGGGCTCGACCGGCGCGTCGCCGAGGCGACCCAGATGCCCGTTCACGTCGCCGACGATCCGCTGACCTGCGTGGCCCGCGGCACCGGCGTCGTCCTCCAGGCGATGGACGCCATGGACCGAGTCCTCGTCTCCGAGACATACTCGCGACCACCGCGCTAGGAGCGTCGCCGAGGGATACCGATGACCTCGCTGCTTGCCACTCGAGCCGCCCGCCGCCGCGGCATCGCCTTCGCGGTCCTGCTCGTGATCAGCACGCTGATGATGGCCTTCTCGTCGAACCCGACCGTGCGAGAGGTCCAGAGCGGCGTCAGCTTCGCCTTCCGGCCGATCCAGGGCGCCGTCCATGACGTCGCCGCGGGGGTCGCCTCGATGGTTTCGGCGGTGGCAGAGATCGACCGGCTCCGCGTGGAGAACGAGGCGCTCCTGCAGGAGAACCAGCGCCTCACCAATGAGAATGCCCGCCTCGACGAGATCCGGCGGGAGAACGAGTCGTTGACCGGGCTCCTCCAGATGAAGGCCGGCTTCGACTTCAAGACGACCGCCGCGACCGTGATCGCCCGTGAATCGTCCGAGTTTCGCCGCCTGGTCGTCCTCGATCGCGGCACGAACGATGGAATCGCCGTTGGCGACGTCGCGGTTGCCGAGGGTGGCGCCCTCGCCGGGCGGGTCGTGGAGGTTGGGCCGGACAGCGCCAAGGTCGTGCTCGTCACCGACGCTGGCTCCACCGTGATCGGCCAGCTCACGACCAACGCGGCGACCGGCGAGGTGGTCGGCGGCCTCGATGACGGGGTGCTGGTCATGAGCCAGATCGACTCCAGCGAGAAGGTGACGGTCGGCGACGAGGTCGTGACGGCGGGGATCGAGCTCGGCGGCGGGATCCGCTCGCCCTATCCCAAGGGTCTCCTGCTCGGCCAGGTGATCGACGTCCGGCGCGATGCCAACGACGTCGTGCAGACCGCCTACCTCCAGCCGGCGGCCAACCTCGACAAGCTCGAGTACGTCCTGGTGATCCTCGACTACGAGGGCGGGCTGCCACCGATCGAGCAGCAGCCGATCGACTGCGGAACCCAGAGCGGGACGCTGCCGCAGGGCGAACAGCCATGCTTCAGCCCCAACCCAAGCCCTTCGCCAAGCGTGAAGCCGAGCCTGAAACCCAGCGTGGCGCCGAGCCCGTCGCCCTGAGCGGTTGAAGCCGGCCAGCTACCGCACCATGGCGCCGCTCGGCGTCTTCATCATGCCGTCAGACGTCTCAGAGTGTGGCGCCTCGGCGACCAGGGCTGGGCCAAGGTCCCAAGGCAGCAAGGCGAGTGAACGTCCGGACGCGATCCACGTCGCGGGTATTCCCAGCAAGCGTACCTCGGGGCGATGGAATGGCCAACGGCCACCGGACGAAGAACCCCGCACGCGTATCACGCTCACTTCGCGTCGAATCACGGCCTGCGAGCGTCGACATGGGCGGCGATGGCATGGAGATACGCCTGCCGAGAATGTGTCGGAGCGGATCGCAATCTCTGCGCCCATCGGACCGACAGCCCACGGCTTGGTCGCGCGTCCTTTGGGGCATCCCGCGAGACGTTTCGCCGTCGCCATTCGCTCAAAGCGGGATTCGGAACTCCCAGGGGCCGACCAGCTGGACGATCGGCTCTGGATACGGGGCGACGAACGAATCGATGCGGATGGTGAGAGCGAGAGCATCCGGCAGCGGTGCCGGCGCGAACCGGACGTCGTGTCGGCTCGTGCCGATGTTGCCTCCGCTCAGGCCCTGACCCGACGCCGCGTAGCTGGTGCCCGCGTCGTCGGTTACCGCCACTGCGATGAAATGCCCGACCTGGCCAACCGGCGGCCGGGCGTGCGACACGAACGTCGCGATGCCACCGTCCTCGCGGATCTCGACGACGACGAGCTCGACACGGACGCCTGCTGCTTCGACCGTCATGCCAACCGGGATCACCCGTCGGAGGGCGCTCGCATCGACACCGGCGACGCGCATCCAGTCGTGGTGATGCCGCTGGATCAGCTCGTGGTCGGGCTGGTTCGGCGGTTGGCCGGCCGAGAGGATCGCGTAGCTGGAGCCGCCTCCCGAGCGTGGGCGCATCGCCAGGAAGGCCAGGATCGCGGCGAGGCCGAGCAGCAGCCCCACGATCAAGCCGATCCCGACGGCAGCGCCGTAGCCGGCGATGAGCAGTACCGCCGCGAGCAGCACGAGACCGAGCAAGAGGAACGCGGGAGCGCGTGAAGCGACGGACATGGCCGGCAGCCTACTGCGAACGGGCTTCGATCACCGACCTGAGACCACGGCGGCCGCCGGACCGGGACCGGGCCCGGTCAGGCATCGGCGTGTCTCCGGGTCACCCGCCCGATGCTCCGGGCGAAGGCCCTCCATTCACGCGCTTCGGCATCGAGCATTTGGATGCCCTTCGCGGTCAGCCGGTAGTAGCGGCGTCGCGGCCCGATCTCGCTCTCGCGCCAGGTGGCCTCGAGCGCGCCCTCGGCCTCGAGCCGATGCAGCGCCGGGTAGAGCCAGCCTTCGCCCGGATCGATGAACGCGCCGCTCCGCTCCCGGATCCGGGCGGCGATCTGGTACCCGTACAGCTCATCGTCGCGGAGCACCGCGAGGATGAGGAGCGTCGTCGTGCCCTTGAGCAGTTGCGCGCGTGCCATCGGGCTGCCGCTACCCTGCGTGACGAGGTAGTGAAGGCATCCTCGGCCCGATCGGGTTCGCGGTCAAGGGCCGTTGGTCATGTCGCGGCTGCTACCCTTCGCGGCGATGAAGGGCATCGTTCTCGCCGGTGGGACCGCGACGCGGCTCTACCCGCTCACGATCGTCACGAACAAGCACCTGTTGCCGATCTACGACCGGCCGATGATCTACTACCCGATCGAGACGCTGGCCGGTATGGGGATCCGCGAGGTGATGGTGGTGGTCGGCGGCAAGAGCGTGGGCGACGTCGTGGAGCTGCTGGCCGACGGATCGGCGTTCGGGCTCGACCTGACCTACCGCTACCAGTCGGGGCCGCTGGGGATCGCCCACGCGATCGGGTTGGCCCGCGATTTCGTGGGTGACGAGGCGTTCTGCTGCGTGCTGGGCGACAACATCCTGCGGGGTCCAGCCCTGGCCGACGTCGCGGCCGACTTCGAGAGCGGGCCATACGACGCCGGCACGCTCCTCTACCAGGTCCCGGACCCGGAGCGCTTTGGCGTGGCCGAGCTGGATGCCGACGGCCGGGTGGTCGGCTTCGAGGAGAAGCCCGAACATCCCAAGAGCGACCTGATCCCGATCGGGGTCTACTTCCTGCGGCCGGACGTCTTTTCCGTCATCGACGGGCTCGCGCCGAGCGGCCGAGGTGAGTTCGAGATCACCGACGTGCTCAACCACTACATCTCGGACGGGCGGCTGTTCACGCGCGTCTACGACGGCCACTGGACCGACGCCGGGACCGTGCCATCGCTGCTCCGGGCCGCCGCCATGGCGGCCGACGACGACGCCGCCGGGCGACTCGCGCCACCGGCGACCCGGCCGCTGGGCTGAGCGTGGGCAACGAGCGACGGCTCGACCACATTCTCGTCACCGGAGGCGCCGGGTTCATCGGGTCGTGCTACGTCCGCGACGTCCTGGGCCGGCGCGACGGGACGCGGATCACGGTTCTCGACAAGCTGACGTACGCCGGCAACGAAGCGAACCTCGCGCCCGTGCGCGACGACCCCGAGATGGCGGCCCGGCTCAGCTTCGTGCGTGGTGACATCGCCGACGCGGCGGTCGTGCGCCCGCTCATGGCCGCGGCCGACGCGGTCGTCAACTTCGCCGCCGAGTCGCATGTCGACCGATCGATCCTGGATCCAGAGGCGTTCCTCGCGACCGGCGTGATCGGCGTCCACGTGCTCCTCGAGGCGTGCCGGGCCGCAGCATCCCGGCCGCGCTTCCTGCAGGTCTCGACCGACGAGGTCTACGGCTCGGTGCCGACGGGCCACGCTCGCGAGGACGCGCCGCTGGCGCCTCGATCGCCGTACGCGGCGGCCAAGGCGGCCGGTGAGCTGCTCGTCCGCAGCTACGTGATCACCCACGGCATCGATGCGGTGGTCACCCGTGGCGCGAACACCTACGGCCCGTACCACCATCCCGAGAAGCTGATCCCCTTGTTCATCACCAACGCGATCGACGACCTGCCGCTGCCGCTCTACGGCGACGGGTTGCAGCGGCGCGACTGGCTGTACGTCTCGGATCACGCCGCGGCCGTGGATCACGTGCTACGTCACGGCGTGAGCGGCGAAACCTACAACGTCGTTGGCGGGGCCGAACGGGCGAACCGTGAGGTCGTGGCGTCACTGCTCGAGCGGCTCGGCAAGCCGTGGTCGCTCGTCCGGGCGGTCGAGGACCGGCCCGGACACGACCGGCGCTATGCCATGGACGGCGCGAAGCTGGCTGCCCTCGGCTGGCGGCCGGCGACGGCATTCGAGGTCGGCCTCGCCGCGACCGTGGACTGGTACCGCGCCAACGAAGCCTGGTGGCGTGCCGCCCGGTCGGGCGATTGGGACGGGTGGTACGAGCGGCAGTACGGTCGACGCCTTGCAAACGGGCAGGCCGCCGCGGCGATCGCGACCGGCGCGGACACCAAGCCGGCAGGACCCGGAGCCTGATGCGCGTCGCCGTGACCGGTGCGTCCGGCCGATTGGGGCGGGCGCTCGTGGCGGCCCTCGCCGACGCACCATTCAGCGGGCCTGCCGGCCCGCTCGCCTGGGATCGATCGGCATTCGATCTCGACGCGCCCGACGGCATCGGGGCGTTGCTGGATCGGGACCGGCCGGAGGTGGTCGTGCACGCCGCGGCATGGAGTGACGTGGATGGCTGTGCACTCGACCCGGCGCTGGCCCTGCGGCGCAACGGCGAAGCGACCGGCGTGCTCGCCTCGGCCTGTGCGGAGCGAGGGATCGATCTCGTGGCGATCTCGACCAACGAGGTCTTCGACGGTCGACGGCTCGACGGCTACGGCTACCAGCCATCGGACCCGCCGGCGCCCTGCAATCCGTATGGCGCTTCGAAGCTCGATGGGGAGCGCCGCGCACAGGCCGCCTTCGACCGTGGAGGGGCGCAACTCGGCATCGTCCGGACGGCCTGGCTGTTCGGGACGCCCGGGCGCGACTTCCCGAGCCGGATCCTGGACGCGGCCGATCGAGCGGCCGCTGCCGGAGAGCCGCTGCGCGTCGTCGGCGACGAGTGGGGGACGCCGACCTACACGATCGACTGTGCCGAGGCCATCGTGGAGCTGCTCGCGGCTGATGCCATCGCCGGGATCCATCACGTGGTGAACGGGCATTTCGCGGCGCGTGCCGACTGGGCGCGCTACGTCGTGGCTCGAGCCGGCCTGGAGGTCGAGATCGTCGACATCCCGATGGCCAGCTGGGAGCGACCCTCGACGCCGCCCCGCTGGGGGGTCCTCGCCCCGACGCCGCTCCCCTCCGGCGAGCCGTTGCGGGTCTGGCCGGATGCGATGGCCGACTACGCGCCCACGCTGCTACGCGCGACGCGGGCCTCGCGCACGTCCGTGCCGGGCCGGGCGGAGAGGGCCGCCCCATGACCCTCGATTCCGAGCCGCAGCCGGCCTCGTCCGTCCTGCCGGGCGTGCGCTACGGGCACCTCGTCAGCCATGGGGACGTCCGCGGCACGTTCACCGAGCTGTGGCGCGCGAGCAACCCGGCCGGCGGCCCGGATCCGTTCGTCCAGGCGAACCTGTCGACCTCGGCGCCGGGCGTGCTGCGAGGCCTCCACCTCCATCGGCGCCAGCTCGACTACTGGGTGGTCGTCGACGGTCGGGCGTTCGTCGGCCTCGTGGACGCGCGCGGACCGGTCGGCGGTGCCGCGTCGGATGTAGAGGTGGAGACGCGGGAGCTCGGCCAGCACGACTGGGTGGTCATCCCGGCGGGCGTGGCCCACGGCTTCCTGGCGCTCGAGCCCCTTCAGCTGCTCTACCTGGTGACCAACGAGTACGACGGCTCCGACGAGCTCGGCTTCGCCTGGGACGACCCGGCCGCCGGCGTCCCGTGGCCGATCGTCCGAGCCACGTCCGACGGTCGCCCGATCGTTTCCGAACGCGACGCCACAAATCCGTCCCTGGCCGAGCTGGTGGCCCGCCTCCGCGAATAGGCGCCGGCACGCGGCGCCGCTACGTGCCGCCGGTCCGGGCTCGACGCCGCACGTCCTCCCGCTCCGATGGTCCTAGCCCGGTCGGGACCATCCCGCGATAGAGGACGAGCGCCCCCGGGGAGAGGCTGACGGCGTACCGCGGCACGTCCCCAGCTCGGAGCACCATTGCGCAAGCTCGCCCTCGCCCTGACCCTGACGTTGATCGCCACGATTTCCGTGGCCATTCCATCCGCCGCGGCGGTGAGTGGCGGCGCCAAGGTCGTGATCATCGTGGGCGCGACCGAAGGCACGACGGCTTCGTACCGCCGAGACGCGGACGAGATCTACGCGACCGCCATCCAGTACACCCCGAACGTCGTGAAGGTCTACAGCCCGAACGCGACCTGGGCACGGGTCAAGGCGGCGGTGGCCGGAGCATCCGTGGTGGTCTACCTGGGCCACGGCAACGGCTGGCCGAGCCCGTACACCTACGACCCCCAGTACAAGACCAAGGATGGCTTCGGGCTGAACGCGACCGAGGGCGCCGGCGACAGCAACCGCGTCTACTACGGCGAGCCGTACATCTCGAGCCTCCAGTTCGCTCCGGGCGCCGTCGTGATCCTCAACCACCTCTGCTACGCGTCGGGCAACTCGGAAGCCGGGGCTGCAGAGCCGACGGTCGACGTCGCCCGGCAGCGCGTGGACAACTACGCCTCCGCCTTCCTGAAGGCCGGGGCGGCCGCCGTCATCGCCGACGGCCACAACAGCGTGAACGGCTACCTCCGCGACCTGTTCACGACCAGCGGCCCGATCGAGTCGCTGTGGGCCAACCAGTCCACTGCCAACGGCAACATCGTGTCGTTCCCGTCCGTTCGGACGCCCGGTGCCACGGCCTTCCAGGATCCTCGGACACCAACCTCGGGCTTCTACCGATCGCTCGTGGTGCGATCGGCGAGCGCGACGAACAACGGGATCGCGACGGGTACCGCCGGCGACACGGGCGGCGACCCGGCCACCCTGTCGATCCCCGGCAACGCCTCGGTCTCGACTGACGCCGCACTCTTCGGCGATCCCGGTCTCGGATCGACCCCCCTCCGAACGCTGGCCGCCGGGACGCGCCTGCGGGTGATCGGAGCGACAGCGGCGCTGTCGGCCCAGGCCACTCCCCTGGTCCAGGTGCAGGGTCTGGACGATCCCACGATCAGCGGTTTCCTCGACGCCGGCAACCTCGTGCCGCGCGACAGCACGCCACCGATCCTCACGGGCCTGGATCTCGGCAGCGGTTC
>Ga0153916_10000499_pt1 | contig 26256 bp, 20 predicted proteins | sample Opewatmetagenome_FD_109642 | JGI IMG/M metagenome (GOLD analysis project Ga0153916, IMG submission 109642) | Freshwater wetland microbial communities from Ohio, USA - Open water 3 Core 3 Depth 4 metaG | ecosystem: Environmental > Aquatic > Freshwater > Wetlands | place: USA: Ohio, Lake Erie...
GGCCTTTTGTCTTCGCAATTTCGATTCTCTCTTTTACGAAGTACTTCCCATCCGGATCCTTCATTTCAATCAATTCTTTTCCGATCATTTTTGGATTAAATCCATGGGCAACACATTTACCGTTCATGTCGTACACAAAAATGTAAAGATCCCGATCGACAAACTTTCCTTTAGGGTTATTAATCTCAGCAAAGGCCTTGTCTCTCCCGTCGGCTTTAATGAGCTGGATCGCCTTCTTCACCATGGCCTCTGCTTCAGCGGCCGTCCCGAATTCAGCGGCAAAAGTAATGCTCTCTGTCATCAGCGCCAGAAAACTAACCCCAAGAATCGTTGCGATAAGCTTTTTCATCGAGGCACCTCCTCATACAAATTTGACTAAGTGAATGAACTTATCTCTGGAGCCTGCTCAGCATTTTCCGTGCCAAAAAATTCATCCTCCGGTAACCGGTAGAATTGATCATAAAAATGAGGGATGGCTGGAAAAGGGTCAACAAGAAAGAATTACTGCTAGCGAGGGGTGAGTTTTCCGTTCCCAATGTCGTAAGCTTCTCTAATATTTTTCGGGGATTTCATCATGAGATCCAGGAAGAAGTCTCTTTTTTTATTCCGCCTGAGTTCTTCTAGACTTTTCGCTCAGGAATTTTGGCATTTGAGAGAATCGGTCCGCTGAATTGTCCCGAGCCAAGCGTTCAAGATAGGCCATAAAGAGCCCACAAATGGTCAGAAATTTACCAGTCAAACATTCAACGAGTTGAACCAAGAATGTTCTTTGCAGACCATTTGGAAGGTGATCCTCGTCCAAATCAGAATTTTTTCTCTGTCAGGACTGCCGGTTTTCACCATAAGATTGTTCAGGACTTTGGGTCGGATAAACAGCCATGGAGCAGATAGTAAAAAGTTATAACCGATCCACCTTTCATGACATTTTTTGTCCATTTCGCGGACCTCGGTCCCCTGCGATTCTCCTTTGTCTATGCATTTTAATCGTTAGGCGAAAGGAACCCTCCTCCTTAAAGAAAAACCCTGATTAATCTGGGTTCTTGATCAAAGGATTTTTAGATAAAGGTTTTGTCGATGGGGATACATGGAGTAAAATCGACTGAAGGATAGGTGTATGGAACAGGAATTGCAGCTAGCTAAAATAACCAGTCACAAACAAGTACACACAATAATCGTATCATTTTCCTTGGAGGTAACGAAATGAGAAGAATGAAAAAACTTACGCTAAGGACGAAACTAGTTTTTGGGGGTCTAGCACTGCTTGTCGTCCCGCTCTTGGCACTTGAGATTTTCACCGTCCGATGGGCTTCCAGAGCGGTAAATAACATCGAAAAAGACCAACTACTCTTATTGAAGCAGGTTGTAGCTGATCAAGTAAATATTATGCTTGACACGCAGAAAAACCTGCTAAAGAATGCTTCCACCCATGATCCAGTTATTCACGAGACTGTGAAGGTTATGGTTGAGACCGGAGCGACTAACATAGCACAATTCAACCTTGACAAGAATACCACTATGTTCCATGACAAGAATACCTATGACCTCTTTTTCATTACAGATGAGAAGGGAATTGTAATTGCGGATACGTCTGAGGGAAAATATCGCGGCACCGACCTTTCCGGAGAGGAATGTTTCAAGAAAGCGCTGGAAGGAGAACCGATGATTGGAAAGGTAAAAGCTTCAGAGAAGGGGAGCTATGTAATTGTTGCAGGGCCCCTAAAATCGGCGGATAAAAGCGTAGGTAATATTGGGACCATCGTCTCAGGCTGGAAGTTGAATTCCCTGGACAAAAGGATCAATGAACTCAAGCTGGGGCAGACAGGTTTTGCCTTCTTGGTGGATAACAAAGGCATGATCATCGTCCATCCCGAGAAAGAGCTGATGATGAAGGGAAATATCAGTGACCTCAAAGGGATGGAGGACCTGGGTAGGCGAATGACCTCCGCCGAGCAAGGGGTCCAGGAATGTCCCTACAAAGGGGACGACAAGATTGTCGCCTTTGCTCCCATTCAGGCTGCCCAGTGGAGCGTCGGTCTTGTGATTTCCAAAAAAGAATTGATGGGTCCTATTAGAAGTATGAGAAATATCATTATGCTAGCTGGCATCATTGTCATTGCTGCAGCGGCTTTCATCATACTATGGACTGTGCAAAGGAGCATCAGCACGCCGATCAACCATATCGTAGAAAATCTGAATGAGGGTGCAGAACAGGTTTCATCCGCATCTTCGGAGATCTCATCCGCGAGCCAGATGCTGGCCGAGGGCGCATCCGAACAGGCCGCATCTATCGAAGAGTCCTCCTCGTCCCTGGTAGAAATTTCGTCGAGGACGAAGAGGAATGCTGACAGTGCAACTGAAGCTGACAGACTCATGAAGGAATCCAATGAGGTGGTCCTTAAGGCGAACCGATCCATGGGAGAACTCAGTTCAGCGATGGAAGAGATCTCCAAGACGGGTGAAGAGACAGCTAAGATCATCAAGACCATTGATGAGATTGCCTTCCAGACTAATCTTCTTGCTTTGAATGCAGCCGTCGAGGCGGCCCGGGCCGGGGAGGCAGGAGCCGGATTTGCAGTCGTCGCAGGCGAAGTGAGGAATCTTGCTATGCGAGCCGCAGAGGCTGCCAGAAACACTTCTTATCTGATTGACGGGACGGTGAAGAGGATCAGACAGGGGTCTGATCTTGTCGTAAAGACCAATGAGGCTTTTTCCGAGGTGGCCAAAGGGACCCGTAAGGTAGGAGAACTTGTCAGTGAAATTGCCATCTCCTCCCGTGAACAGGCCCTGGGGATTGACCAGGTGAACAAGGCTGTTGATGGAATGGATAACATCGCACAACGGAACGCAGCCAATGCGGAGGAGTCGGCAAGCACCTCAGAAGAACTGAGCGCCCAGGCAGTGCAGATGAAAGAAATTGTGTCTGCGTTGGTTAAACTGGTGGGAGAAAACGAGAAAAGATGGATTCGAAAGGAATTGGCACCGAGCGCTGAGAATGGTCCCCATGAACCGAAGGCAAGAAGGCCTAGGAAGAAGATGGATCTACCTAATCTGAAGGAGATGGACCCCGACAAGATCATTCCAATGGATAAGACTAAATTCCCAGACTTTTGAAGCAAGATGGAGCGCACCTTACATCCTTCACCTTGTTGATCTTCTGAATGACTGTAAACGGATCTCGAAAAAAATACCCTGTCGTATCTTTCTATTGAAGAATTCGATCACTTCCAAGCTAAAAGGACGCTAATCCACTTCTATACCCTCTGCCTATACAACTCCCATATCTCCCTGGAACAACCCCCTGATCCCTACCAGATTGACTCCATAAGAATCCCCTTGCTTATCTCCTTCTCTCTGTGTGGCAGGATTATTACCGATATCTATACCTGAATTAATGTTTATTAATTCTTTCTTGTAGTTAAAAACTGCTCAATTTAGATGACATTTTTTGTCTCTTTCGGATCTATTATGTCTTCTTTGAATTTCCCTTCCCTATATAGCTTATTATGAAGTAAACAGAGCTTCCTGTTTCAGAAAGGATAGATGAATTGGGGGTTTTAATTGAAGAATCTATAGATAAGTGGTTGTTTGATGGAGACATATGGAGTAAACAGCTATTAAGGAATACCGGTCTGGAATGAAAATTGCACCCAACTCCTTGTATTCAAGTGCCGGGAGACATGACCAGTTGATTAGATGAAGGGAGGGCCTGACGAATGGAAAAGATACTAATTATTCAGGATAGCCCTTCAGCAAACGCCATGCTGAAGTTTAGACTTGAGTCAGGGGGATTTTCTGTGGAGACAGTGGAAACGGGCGAGGAAGGCATTGAGAAAACAAAACAGAGTCAATACCATCTCATTCTGTTAGATTACAACCTCCCGGGGATGAATGGAAGCCAGGTATGCCGGATACTAAAAGGGCAAGATAAGACCAGAAATACCCCAGTAGTATTCATGTCTGCCAAAGACGAGGAGAAATTGACTCAGATTACAAAGGAAGCAGGTGCCGATGGTTATATTGGATTACCTTTCGAGGGGAAGACGTTCATTGAGAAGATAAGGGGGTTCTCGAAAACACGTGAGTCGTAAGAGACACGTCTCATCAGAATTACCCCGTCGTTCGATCTAAGGAATGTCTAAGAAAATGAGAAAGGAATCGCACGAGGCAGAGAATGAATGAAATAGCAGGGGCCGTTGAAGATAAGGACCTTTTTAAAGAAGATCTCTATGAGCGAGAAACTCCGAAGGAAGAAGCCCTACAGCTAGTAATCTTTCGGCTGAATCGAGAATGGTACGGAGTAGAGATAACAAAAGTAAAAGAGGTCATCAAAGTGGCAAAGATAACGTATCTGCCCTCATGCCCAGAACATATTGCGGGAATTGTAAACCTGAGAGGATATATTCTATCCGTTACGGACTTAAAGCCTTTTTTTGGTCTGCCTCATGAAGAGCCGACCGAGAAGACAAGGATTATAGCCATTGAATCCAGCATTTTTGAGACAGGATTTTTGGTGGATGAAGTTGTTGAATCGATCGAGGTCCCGGTAAGCAAAATCGAGCCTGTCCTCCTGATTCTACCTGCTGAAAGGGCGAAATATCTTGATGGGCAGTGCAAGGTGAACGATAAGTTAATCGCTATCGTAAGCGTAGAGAAGGTATTGGAAAAGAGGGTGTAGGAGAGGAAAGGGACAGATAACATGTTTCACCATAACCAAGAACGCCCAAAACCATGGAAGGTGATATGAGCGACGAGAAACTTACTCTCGATGACATTGCCGCACTGATTGTTCAAATCGAACCGACCGATCTGGCAGATTTGGCCCTTGTGCGCAAAGGGCTCAACGCCATCGCAGACTCCTCCCCAGCCTCTGTTCAAAGGCCTATTGCAGAGGCGGTAAAAAGAATTGACCGGATGACAGGGGGAGAAGCTTCTGACCCATTCGGTTGCCTTGCGGAGATAGGCGCTTTCATAGAGCAGGCCATGAACGCTATGGAGAAATCCGGTGGGGAGGAAGTCCCCTTTTCAGACCCCGAGGCAGAGCAGGTGCCAATCATCGGAGCGGCCCCTGAAGCCGGGCGGTCCAATGCACTGCCACCCGAGGCTGACCCAGCTCTCCTAGAGGAGTTCATCACTGAGAGCCGAGACTTAATCGCAGGCGCGGAGGCCGCCCTTTTGGAACTCGAAGCTGACCCGGGAAACACCGAAGCACTCAACATCGTTTTTCGTGCCTTTCACACCGTCAAAGGGACATCTGCTTTCCTGGGTCTCGATCACATATCAAAGCTAGCCCATGGGGCGGAATCCCTGCTCAGCCGCATTCGTGACAAAGAAATACACTGTGTCGGAAGCTACGCCGATCTTGCATTCCGCTCAGTGGACATGCTCAAGGATCTCATCAAAATTGTCCAGGAGGCCTTGGGCGGTAAACCTATGGCCCCACCCGATGGGCTCGATGATTTGACGGCTCTTCTTGCCCAACCGGAAGCAGCGGGTACGGACGGAGGCATCCACGACGAAGCTGGCGGAGCTGAAGAGATGCCACCTCGGTTGGGCGATATTCTCGTGGCCCAGGGTAAGGCCGATCGTGAAGAGATAGAGACAGCTATCGCCGATCAGGGGGATCAACCCGCCGGCATGGCTATCGTGAAGTCGAAGATTGCATCTCTCACGGAAGTGGGCCGGGCGCTGCGAAAACAACGCAGCATGGCAGGCACCGAGCCCGTGACAGAATCATCAGTCCGGGTGCGCACGGACCGTCTGGATCGTCTGATTGAGATGGTCGGGGAGCTGGTGATCGGCCACTCCATGGTCGCGCAGGACGAGACGGTCAACTCAGGAACCCACCCCGAACTTCAACGGAAGGTGAATCATACGGACAAGATTGTTCGCCAGATGCAAGACCTGTGCATGTCCATACGTATGGTTCCGCTTAAAGCCACCGTTCATAAGATCGCCCGGCTGGTCCGTGACCTAGCCCGCAGGCGAAAGATCATGATCAACTTTATCCCGGTGGGAGAGGATACCGAGATTGACCGCAACATGGTCGACCTCATCAACGATCCCCTCGTCCATCTGATCCGTAATGCCGTGGACCATGGCATCGAGCCGCCCGAGGAGCGGGAAAAAAATGGAAAACCCAGAGCAGGAACGCTGTTGCTGAAAGCATACCATTCCGGCGGGAACGTAGTCGTCGAGATATCCGATGATGGCAGGGGACTGGACCGCGACAAGATCATGCAGAAAGCAGTCGCAAAAGGGCTGATCCAATCTAGCCAGAATATGTCTGACAGCGAAATCGTCAACTTCATATTCCAGCCCGGCTTCTCCACTGCAGATAAGGTGACAGATCTATCAGGCAGGGGCGTGGGATTGGATGTGGTAAGAAAGGCCGTCGAAACTCTCAGGGGCCGGGTGGATGTTTCGTCAGAGGTTGGCAAGGGATGTACCTTCTCCGTTCGCCTGCCGCTCACCATGGCCATCACAGACGGCATGCTGGTCAAGGTTGGTAATCAGCGATACATCCTGCCTACTGTCAACATCGATATGAGCTTTCGCCCAGATCCAGAAGCGCTTTCCACCGTAGTCGGGCGGGCCGAGACCGTGATCTTCAAAGGAAAACTGATGCCGATCTTTCGACTCCACCGTCTTTTTGACATCAAGGAAGCTGTAGAAGACCCCACCAGCGGACTTCTGATCATTATAGGTGACGGGAACCAGCGTTGTGCCCTTCTCGTTGACGAACTGGTGGGACAACAGCAGGTGGTTGCGAAATCTTTAGGAGATGGAATCGGCGATGTCGTGGGAATTTCCGGAGGAGCCATTCTCGGCGACGGTCGGGTCGGCCTCATCCTCGATCCCCAGGGAATAGCCGCCCTCGCCAGGCAGGCATCGGATTCGGGGTCGGCGAGGAAGGTGGCATGCTAATTAAGAACCCAGTGGAATAAGATGGAATTGTATTCGAAACGCTTATACAAGGAGAATAACAATGGATAACCAGACAACTGCAACTGTGGCTAAGGCCGCGCAGCAAGCCCTAGGAGTGAAACGGGTCAGAACTCTGGAGGGGAGAAAATTCTTAACCTTCCTCATGGCCAACGAGAAATACGGCCTGGAAATCCTGAAGGTGCGCGAGATTATTGGGATGATGGACGTGACCCCTGTTCCGACGACCCCTGCTTTTGTTCGAGGGGTCATCAATCTGCGCGGCAAAGTCATCCCCGTGGTCGACCTGCGCCTTAAGTTTAGGATGGAGGCCAAAGAAGATACCCCGAGGACCTGTATCATCGTGGTCCAGCTTGCTCGTGCAGCTCAGGAAATGATCATGGGGATCATTGTGGACGAAGTTTCTGAGGTGCTCGATATCGACCAGGACCAGATTGAGCCTCCACCTTCCTTCGGGGCAGACATCAGAACCGACTTCATCCTAGGAATGGGCAAGGTTGACCAGAAGGTGATGACGCTGCTGGATATTGATCGGGTTCTCACCGAACAGGAGATTGCCCTTGTTGAAAGCTCAGCAGAGAAGACAGGGCCTCAACCGGATAAATCCAGCAAAGGCAAAAACCCACAAGGGAAGGATGAAAGATAGAGCGGCTTCAACGGACGTCTCCTTGGAAACAATGAATTCAGTAGGGGAGAAGCAAACCATAAAGAAGACAACGCTCTTCTTGATCATCCGAAACGAATGGGGCAACCGTGTAAAGGAGGTCTCCCAAAGATGAGCCTAAAGACAAAGATCTTGATGTTTCCGGTCGTTTTCTTTTTGGTCATTCTGACGATCGGTTTCTTCACTGTCATGACTGTACAGGACAAAGCGGGAGGACCGAATGCTCAGGATCAGCGGGCGGTCAAGGAGATCACCCTCAAAATCATCCTCTCTGGCATTGTGGGTCTGCTGATTGTTTCCTCCCTGAGCTTTTTTCTGATCTTCTCAATCGATCGACCGATCCATCGGGTGGTGGATGGTTTAAGGGATGGGGCCGGACAGGTGTCGTCTGCATCGGGTCAGATCTCGCAGGCCAGCCAGCACGTGGCTCAGCATACGAGCGAGCAGGCCTCGGGCATTGAGGAGGTCTCTTCCTCCCTTGAGGAGATTGCCTCCATAACCAAACAGAACTCAGACAATGCACAGCAGATCAAGGGGGTTATGAATGAGGCCAGCCAGATCATCCAGAAAGTGCACTCTCGTATGAGCCAGATGAGCCAGGCGATCGCCGAGATCACCACGTTGAGCGTGGAAACGAGCAAGATTATCAAGGCCATCGATGAAATTGCCTTTCAGACCAACCTCTTGGCCCTCAATGCGGCGGTCGAAGCTGCTCGGGCCGGCGAGGCTGGGGCTGGATTTTCGGTAGTCGCAAACGAGGTGCGCAATCTCGCGATGAAGGCCTCGGAGGCTGCCAAGAATACCGGCCATCTGATTGAAAACACGATGAAGGCCGTCAAAAACGGAAATGATCTTGCCCAATCCACACAGGAGGCCATTAAGGAAAATGTTGAGATTGCTGTGAAGCACACAAGATTGATCGACCAAATTGCTTCGGCCTCTCGGGAGCAGGCTCAGGGCATTGAGCAGGTGGCCACCGCCGTGGTTCAGATGAACCAGGTGACCCAGGCCAATGCAGCCAGCGCCGAGGAATCGGCCTCGGCCAGCCAGGAACTCAACGCCCAGGTCGAGCAGCTCAAAAGTATGATTCAGGAGCTCGTCGCAGTCGTAGGGAGCTCCAAGGGGGATCATCACGCCGGTACCCTCGCGTCCCGGAAGACAAAACACATGGTTGAAACGCTCCACCATACCACTGCAGACCTCTTCCACCATGGGCCTAAAGAAGGCCAGGCGCGAGTAACCGCACAAACGCTCATACAGAAACAGCGCAAGCCCGAAAAGGCGGTGGTGAGGAAACGGTCTGTTCGGAAAGATCCGGAAGAGGTGATTCCCTTCCAAGAGGGCGAGGGCAAAGAAAAGGATGAGGAAGTCCTCAGGGAGTTCTGAGAAATAAAGGAGGACAATGGCCAGGGATGCGAGGATGGACACCGGACTAAGACCCATTAAGCTCAAAAAGGTACAATTTGAGAGGATCAGTCAACTCGTGTACCAATTGACCGGAATCAACTTACACGCGGGCAAATACGAGTTGGTCAGGGCGCGACTGACCAAGCGGCTGCGGGTATTAGGGCTGAAAAGTGTTGACGCATACATGGAACACTTGGAGGACGACCACCCTGAAGGGGAACTTGTCGCCATGATCGAAGCCATGACTACGAACAAGACGAATTTCTTCCGAGAGCCGCAGCACTTTCGGTACCTGTGCCGACAGATTGTGCCAGGGTTAAGAAGTCGGAAAATTCGAGTCTGGAGTGCCGGTTGTTCCTCTGGCGAAGAACCCTACTCTGCTGCCATCTTGCTCGATGAAGCGATCGAGGACCAGGCCCTATGGGACATTGGGATCCTGGCGACGGATCTGTCGAGTCTAATGATAGCCCACGCCCGCAAAGGTGTCTACGACATGAACCACCTCCGGGAGGTGCCACCCTTACTGCTATCCAAATACTTCACTTGCATTGAGACACGGCCCGTGCGCCGCTATCAGGTCACTGAATCGTTGCGCCGCCGTGTATACTTTGCTCGGCTGAATTTGATGGGAGAGTGGCCCATGAAAGGTCCTTTCGATGTGATTTTTTGCCGCAATGTGATGATCTACTTTGACAAGCTCACTCAGGAACAGTTAGTCAACCGTTTCTGGAAGCTGATGAAGCCAGGGGGCCATCTTTTTGTCGGCCATTCTGAAAGCTTGGCGGGCTCGCCGCATAAGTTTCGCTACGTGCAGCCTGCCATCTACGTGAAATAAGACATTCAATGATCTTTCGGGGCGTGAGGAGTGATACACACAGTAGGGGTTGCTGACATGAAAATCTCAGCTCAGAAAGGCGACTTGATTATAACCCATGCACTGGGGAGTTGTCTGGGCATTGCGGTGCACGATCCAGTGGCCTGTGTGGGCGGGCTGCTCCACGTCATGCTGCCGCTTTCTACCATCGATCCAGAGAAGGCCCAGAGGAACCCGTTTATGTTTGTAGACACCGGGTTCCCGGAGCTGCTCATCGATTGCCTCGAGACCGGTGCTCTCAGACAAAGACTGGACGTAAGGGTGGCAGGAGGAGCGAACTCACGGAACAGAGAGGAAGACGATTTCTTTCAGATCGGCAAGAGGAATCTTATCGTGTTAAGGAAGCTTCTTTGGAAGAATGGGCTGTTATTGAAATCTCATGACGTGGGCGGCAACATTTCGAGGACCATGTCTCTCGAAATTGGCACTGGGAAAGTGACGATTAAGAGCGGCGGACAAATGAAAAATTTATAGGAGTTAAACCGTATTGGTAAACCCACAGGGGAGTTAACTATGGCATTGAACATTCTCGTAGTCGATGACAGTTCAGTTATGCGGGCGATTATTATCAAGACCTTACATTTGAGTCAATTGCCCCTGGGCGAGATCCATCAGGCCGCCAATGGGCAGGAAGCCCTGAAGGTACTGGATGGCAGCTGGATTGACCTCGCCCTGGTGGACATCAACATGCCCGTGATGGATGGCGAGGAGATGATCAATCGGTTGAGGCAAAATCCGGCGACTGAAGACCTGCCAATAATTATTGTTTCCACCGAAGGCAGCGAATCCCGCAAAGAGGTGCTGATGCAGAAAGGGGCTCGGTTCGTCCACAAACCATTCACCCCTGAGACCCTTCGGGATGCCATTTTGAGGATTCTAGGAGGATTGGATGAGCAAAAAGCTGGAGACGGAACTTTACAAGGCGGCTACCCTAACTTTTGAGGAGCTGGGTTTTTTGCTCCCGACGCCGGAGATCGATGAGCAACAGTTGAACGCTCAGGTTGAAGCAGCGGTGAGCGTGGATTTCGAGGGACCATTCTCGGGAAAACTGTTGGTGAGGGTCTGTGGTGGACTTCTTCCCATTATTGCCGCCAATATGCTAGGGGAAGACGACGCACCCTCCAAAAGTCTTCAATACGATGCATTAGGAGAAATCGCCAACGTCATATGCGGCAATATGCTCCCGGGTATCGCAGGCTCGAAAGACGTGTTTCACGTCAGTGCCCCCATGATAGCTGAGAGCATTGACTTACCTCCTGTGGCTGAGGTACAGGTGGGTCTGGGTCTAGGCCGGGCTGACCTGCTCCTGTTCGTCTCCAGATATTCGGCTCTTACGGAGGAGTAATCAGCGTGATTCGGGTATTGATTGTAGATGACTCGGCCCTTGTCCGTAAAGTCCTAACCATTGAACTATCTAAGTGCGGAGATATCGAAGTGGTCGGCAGCGCCGTTGATCCATACGTGGCGCGCGATAAGATCCTTACATTGCGTCCCGATGTGGTCACCCTTGACCTGGAGATGCCAAGGATGAATGGGTTGGCATTTCTGGCCAAGTTGATGAAATACTACCCACTTCCCGTCGTCGTGGTAAGCTCGCTGACGCCGAAGAATAGTGAAGCAGCCATTAAGGCCCTGGAACTAGGAGCGGTAGAGGTGATTTGCAAACCGGAATCAACCTCCCGGACGCCCGAAATTTCGCACCAATTGATCCGTGCCGTCCGTGCAGCAGCTTCTGCGCAGATTGCGAAACAAGACAGAGTTCTGGAGACGTTTGCTACGCCCAGCCAAACACACCCTTCCCATTTTCAGGCCGACCATAAGGTGCTCGCCATCGGAGCCTCAACCGGCGGCACCCAAGCCATTGAGGCCGTACTCAGGAGCCTCCCTGCTTTGTCCCCGGGTACGTTGATTGTCCAGCATATGCCGGAACAATTCACCCAGAGCTTCGCTAAAAGGCTCAACCAGATCTGCCAGCTGGAAGTGCGCGAAGCGCGGGACAACGACCCCGTCGGGCCAGGCATAGCCCTGGTTGCCCCGGGCAACCAACACATGCTCCTCCAGGAAGGCAGCGGGCGTTACCGGGTGAGGATAAAAACCGGTCCCGCCGTAAACCATCACCGACCCAGCGTCGATGTCTTATTCCAATCCGTGGCGCGCAGTGCCGGAAGCAGCGCTGTCGGGGTGCTCCTCACAGGAATGGGTGCCGATGGAGCGAAGGGACTGCTGGCCATGCATGAGAAGGGAGCATACACTTTGGCCCAGGACGAGCAGACCTGTGTTGTCTTTGGCATGCCCAGAGAGGCCATCAGACTTGGGGCTGTAGATGACGTGATTCCTATTCAACATATTCCGCGGGCAATTCTCAGGTTTTTGCAGATCCAAGAAAAGGAAACTGAAAGGCCCGCGCTCTGAAACAACGCGAAGTTCGTGGGATTTGTCACATCGACGAGATCCAAAGTGAGAAAAGGGAATAAGGGAAGAGTTCAAGTTACGGATGAATTCTTGCGAGCAGACCAAATCTTGAGATTGGGCAATCGATAGAGGGTGGTGCAATGAGACAGTAGAAAAAACCATCGATAGATTGTTGGTCCTAATTGCAGCCTTTATCTTTTTTCGTGCACAGACAGCTCATGCGGATCGCCTTCATGAACTGAAAGGGGGTTGGAAATGCTTAAATGGGGGCTATTTTCAAAGTTGACAAACAGATTGATCTTTTATTTCCTCATCATTGCCCTGCTGCCGTTTGTCATCCTGAGTGCGTACCACTTTCATCTCTGCGCGGCAGCGCTGAAACAGCAGACACTGTCCAGCCTGGGAGGTTCGGAGTATCTTCTGGCATCCATCGATCTCCTGAAGACGAGAATGCTTCTTTCCGTTTTGGTCGTCTCCGGTCTTGTCACAATCGTCCTTTATGGGGTCACAAGAAAGGTCGTGGGTCCGCTCTGTAAAATGACCAACGCCGTCGTAACATTGGCAAAAACGGGGGATCTTACTCAACCCGTTGAAGTCGATACTAAGGACGAAATCGGACAATTGTCTACATCTTTTCAAGACCTGATGAATTGGATGAAAGGAATGGCAGGGGTTGTTTCCAACATTGCCGACGGAAATTTAGACCAAAAGGTGGAGGCGAAGTCGGAGAAGGATACTTTCGGCGGGGCTCTTCAGTCTATGATCGTGAACCTGAAAAATTCGCAGGAGGCGGTGAAGGTATCGGAGCAGAAATTTAGAAATTTGGTGACCCATGCCCCCATCGGGTTAACCATTATCAGCAAGGGGGGCGTCTATGAGTATATCAATCCCAAGTTCAATGAAATCTTTGGATATACCCTGGAAGACATTCCCAAGGGCAAGAACTGGTTCGAGAAGGCATATCCGGACCCAGAGTACCGTCAGAAGGTTGTGACTTGCTGGAGAGAAGACTTTAGTGAAGCGAAGGCGGGTAAAACCCGTCCCCGGGTCTTCACGGTGACCTGCAAGAACGGCTCCTCAAAGGAAATCCTCTTTAAACGGGTTGCCTTGGTCGATGGAAGGCACTTAGTGACTTCCGAGGATATCACCGAGCGAAAACTGGCAGAACGGGCGATGAAGGAATCGGAGGAAAAATACCGGACATTGTTCGAGGGATCCAAAGAGCCATTCTTCATTACCACCAAGGACGGTAGATTCGTCGATCTCAATAGGGCCATCGTTGAACTGTTCGGCTACAACAACAAAGAAGAGCTCCTGAAGATTGGGTCCATGGCCCAACTCTATTCCACCCCGGAAGACCCAAGGAGAATCCAGGAAATACTGTCGAAACAGGACTATGTGGAGGATGTGGAGCAAGAGCTGAGGAGGAAGGACGGGGAAAGAATCTACGCTTTGGTGACGGCCAGTACAAGAAAGGATTCTAAGGGAAATGTCATCGGCTACAAGGTGACGATCAAGGATATTACAGATCTCAAACGAGCGGAAGAGGAGCTGCAAAGGGAAAAACGAGCCGTGCAGAAGCTGGCCGAGGAAAGGGAGGTCGTGGCGAAGATCGGGCGGATCATTAGCTCAACGCTGGAAATTGATAAGGTCTATAGGAACTTTGCCGAGGAAGTAAGGAGAATCATTCCCTTTGATAGAATTTCGGTCGATATGATCCATCCTGAAAGGGGCGGATTCTCCACAGCTTACGTCCTGGGAAAGAGTGCAGAAGGCCCTCGATCTGAAGAGATCATTCCTCTTGCTGGATCCGCGACCGAAGAAGTCGTGCGCACACGGTCGAGCCTACTCGTACAGACGGAGGATACCGGCGAGCTCAGAGATAGCTTTTCTCAGCCCTTGCACACTTTTCAGGCCGGATTTCGATCCCTCATGGCGATCCCCCTGATCTCACAGGATCGGGTAATAGGAACACTGAACTTGCACTCCCTAAAGCCGAATGCCTATACGAATGCAAACGTAAGTCTTGCCGAGAGCATCGGGGCCCAGATTGCCGGCACCATCGCCAGTGTGCAACTGTACGAAGAAATGAAGCGCATGGTCAAACAGATTGCCAATGCTGGCCTCCAAATCAGCACCTCCTCAGCTCAAATTCGAGCCGCCTCGGAAGAGCAAGCAACAGGAGTGGCCGGGCAGTCCTCCGCCATTAGCCAGGTGACAACCACCATTGAGGAACTCGACACTACCGCCACTCGTATCGCCAAGAATGCTGAAAATGTGGCGAGAATAGCAGGCGACACCTTGGCCGGGATGCAGGAGATCAATGCCAAGGTAAATGATACTTCAAAAAAGATTCTCTCTTTAGGTGAGAAATCTCAATCGATTGGCAATATCACTAAACTGATCGATGATATTGCGGACCAGACGAATCTCCTGGCCTTAAACGCTGCCATTGAGGCAGCTCGAGCAGGAGAAGTGGGAAGGGGTTTTGCCGTTGTGGCCCAAGAAGTCAGGAAACTTGCCGAACGTTCCTCGGAATCTACGGAGGAAATCCGTCAGCTCATCAACGAAATCCAGGGAGAAACGAATTCTACGATTATGAGTATTGAAGGCTCAACCAAGTGGGTAAAAAAAGGGTTGGAGATGATCGAGGACACGGCAAAATCCGCGAAGGAGATTTCCATAGCGACACAACAGCAAAAGTTTGCGTCAGATCAGGTAGTGCAGGCCATGAGAGAAATAGATTCTGTTACAAAACAGTTTGTCTCTTCTACCAGACAAGCGACAGCATCTGCGGCGCAGCTCAACACATTATCCGAGGACCTTAAGAATGCAATTTCGGGCTTTAAGCTAGAAGGAGAGGAAGGAAAAACGAGGGACTTGAAGCATGCCTGATGTGATGAAAGATCTGATCGCGATTTTCAAGGCAGAAACCGAAGAGCATTTGACCAAACTGGATAATGGACTCGTAGAGTTAGAGAAGCAGCCTAACAATGTTGATCTGGCAAAAGACCTCAATAGAGAAGTGCACACTCTGAAAGGCGCTGCCCGGGTTTTTGGATTTTGTGAAATTCAGGATATTGCACATCGGATAGAAGATATTTTTGAAGAGGTTGCCGGGAAAAGGGCTGTCTTCAATTCCTTCATCGCTGAGACTATGTTTAAAGGATTGGATGCTATCAGGAGAATCCTAGAAAAGATAGTCCAGGGGAATGAGATCGATGTAAACGTATCTAATCTATGTAGAGAACTGGAAAAGTGCCTTTCTGGAACACATGGAATTCGAACGCAGGAGCAAAGAGAGAGAAAACCTGAAAGAGAGGAAGAGGATGCAGAAACCCAGGAAAAAGGGATCCGAACAGACGAGGAACAAGAGAGAGAAGCAAAGGCTGTAGCGGACATCAAGGAGAAAGAGGAACGAAAGGGGAAATCCGAGGGAGGAAAGACACAAGATGAAGTTGTGGATCGCACGAGCGAATCGGGAACCTTTCATTCGCCGGCACAATTGGAGGAATACATCCGTGTTCCTCTGAGCAGAGTGGACAAGCTCCTTTATTTAGTCGGGGAAGTGGTGACCAACAAGATGAAGGTCTCTGCAATGACGGCTCATACGAAAGGACTTTCCAAGCTCGGCAAGGAGGTACAAAAAAGTATTTCCAGTTTAAGCGAAGCGATTAAGAAAGATTTTTCTCCCTCAGCTGGGGAAGTTACAAAGTTGCTCGGTCAATGTGATGCTCAAATGCAGAAGCTTAGGGAGCATCATGCGAAGTTACATGATCATGCCTCCACACTGGCATTTCATCTTGACCCCGTCATCGATGAATTGCAGGCGAATATGAAAAAGATAAAGATGTTACCTCTGTCTGCTATCTTTGATGGGTTTCCCCGCATGGTGAGGGATATCGGGTCTCAACAAGGGAAAGAGGTCAACATCCTCATTTCTGGAGAAGAAACGGAGCTTGATAAAAAGGTCCTGGATGGGATAAAGGCCTCTCTCATCCATATATTACGCAACTGCATAGACCATGGGATAGAAGGGCCGGATGTTAGGGTTTCCCTCCGCAAACAAAGGGTCGGAACAATAAAGGTTTCGGCCCTGCACGAGGCGGGTAATGTCGTGATCACCGTAGAGGATGATGGAAGGGGCCTGGATATTGACCAGATAAAGCAGACGGCCATGAAGAAACGGCTCGTATCCAGCTACGACTTGGAAAGGATGACAGATAAAGAGATTCTGAATATCGTATTCACGAACGGTTATTCCACGAGTCCGGTCGTGACGGATGTTTCAGGAAGGGGAATCGGACTGGATATCGTAAGGCGGGACATCGCAAATCTTAAAGGTCAGGTGACCTTGGACACCCAGAAAAATGGGGGGACAAAATTTACACTGGTCTTGCCATTGACCATCGCCATTATTCAAGTGCTCTTGGTCGAGGTGCAGAAACTGATTTTTGCCCTTCCGATGCTCCCCATTACAGAGAGCGTCAGGGCGAATATGGACGATGTTTCTACCATCGAAGGAAGAATGGCAATTCACCTTCGCGAGCAAACAGTCCCTCTGGTAAGGTTGGATGAAGTGCTTGAGCTTCCGCACGCAGGGGATAACGAGGGAAAAGCGACAAAAGAGATGCGGGTGGTGATCGGGACTTCCCTCAACAGGCGAGTGGGCTTCATCGTTGATGAGATCGTTGGAGAGGCAGAAGTATTTATCAAGAGTTTAGGGAGGCATTTGGGTAAGGTGAAGAATGTGAGCGGTGCGATCATTATGCCAACCGGTGAGGTAGTCGTTGTCCTGGATATGGTAGACTTGATTGCTCACAGCGCTCTTAGCCTTCCGCCGGCAATGGGAAAGAGGCGGGCTCCCGAACTAAAGCGCCAAGAGAAAAGGATCCTGGTTGTGGAAGACGCCTTCTCGACGAGGGAGCTTGAGAAAACCATCTTGGAGGCCCACGGGTACATTGTCGATACAGCGGTAGATGGTTTAGACGCACTGGATCGGATAACAGACACCCATTACGACCTCATCGTCAGTGACATTGAGATGCCCAGGATGGATGGATTTGAACTTTGCAGGACCTTAAAGAAAAAAGAGGGGTACACAGATATCCCCTTTGTGATGGTTACTGCTTTGCAGAAGGAAGAGGATAAAAGGCGGGGGTTGGAGGTAGGTGCGGCCGCTTACATCGTCAAAAGTGCATTTAAGCAGACGGGTCTTTTGGATACAATTGAACGATTAGTGGGGTGATATGGAACTCGGGGCCAAGGCCATGATACGGGTATTAGTGGTGGACGATTCTCCGCTGATGTGCAAGATCATAACAAACATACTGAACTGTGATCCCGAGATTGTAGCGGTAGCGGTTGCGACAAATGGCAAAGAAGCAGTAGAACTCGTGCCCTGCCTCAAACCGGATATCATCACAATGGACATTGATATGCCTGTCATGGATGGGTTTGAGGCGACGAAGCAGATCATGGCAGATCATCCTACCCCGATCGTGATTGTCTCCTCTACCGTCTATAAAACGGGAATGGAAAAGGTATTCAAGGCCATCTCTCATGGTGCGTTGGACGTTATTGATAAGAGCGAGTTGGAGTTAACTGGAAATAAAAAGTCCGGGGAGGCCCTGATCGCGAAGATAAAATTCTTGAACGGGGCTCGAGTCAGGCATCAGCCAGTTACAAAATTGGCGGATGTGAGGTCCGTCGTTGATCTTAAGGCTCCTAGGAAAAAAGTATCCGATAGGATCGTTGCCATTGTTGCCTCAACCGGGGGTCCACAGGCACTTCTTGAGATCCTCAAAAGACTTCCTGAGGATTTCCCCTGCGGCATCGTTATTGTCCAACACATCACCAGTGGTTTTCTGGGAGGCTTGGTGGGCTGGCTTGCCAAGGAATGCAAAGTCAAGGTAAAGATCGGAGAAGATTCGGAAGAAATACGACCTGGAGTAGCCTACATCGCTCCGGACAACTTTCAAATGAGAGTAGAGGAGGGTGGAAAAATACGACTTTCCAACGAACCAGCCTTTGGAGGCCACAGACCCTCGGGGGACGTATTGCTGGAGTCCGTCGCCAGGATTTACGGAAAAGGAGGGGTGGCGGCAATCCTGACCGGTATGGGCAGAGATGGAGCGATGGGAATGAAGGCGGTAAAACAGCTCCACGGCAAGACCATTGCCCAAAATGAAAAGAGTTGTGTCGTTTTTGGTATGCCTCATGCTGCCGTAGAAATGAATGTGATCGATAAAGTACTACCCTTGGAAAGAATAGCCGAGGAGATGGTGGGGATGGTGAGATAGGGAGGAGGCCGCGCCTTCCAAGCGGATAGACCATTGAGCGGGAGATGCAAAAGGAAAGCATCGAGAAAAAAGAGGAGAAACAGATACTGGTCTTTACTTTGGCGAACGAGGAATTGGGGGTGGATATTTCTTGCGTCCGCGAAGTACTAAGACCGCAGAAGACTTACCCTCTTCCCAGGACGCCCGGGTTTATTGAGGGGGTGATCCATTTGAGAGGATATATCATTGCTTTAATTGATTTGAGAAAGAGACTTACTGCAAAACCGATGGAAGAAAAACCCAACAAAAGAATCATCGTCTGCAGGGTAAACAAATCCGTCGTCGGACTGACGGTCAACAGCTTAAGGGAGATCATCAGTTTATCCAAAGAGGATATTATCCCTACGCCGGAGGTCGTGTCAACGCAGATGGAGGCAGATATTATATCGGGGATAGCACGGGTTGGCGAAAGAATCATCCCCATCTTAGACCTGGAGCACATCCTTACAAAAAAGGAAGTCGCCGAACTATCGGCCCTGGAACAATGAAAAATATCTTACCCCTGTCCGCTGACGATTTCTGTCTTTTCCAAGAACTCCTCAAAGAAACGAGCGGCCTCTTTTTTGAAGAAAGCAGGAACCAGTCCTTGCAACTCGCTCTTTGGCAGCGTTTACAACATCGAGGTTACGATTCCTACCGGGAATATTATAATCTTCTAAAATTCCATCCCGAGGGGCGTCTTGAGATACGGGAACTCCTCGATTTGATCACGATAGGCGAGACCTATTTCTTCAGAAACAAGGCTCAGTTTGATGTGCTGATGAAATTCGTCTTGCCTGAGATCATGCGGAGGAAGGTCGACTCAGAGGATAAGTGGATACACGTGTGGTCAGCAGGGTGTTCCGGGGGAGATGAGACATATTCAATCGCCATGGCGATGAAGGAGGTTGTCCCTTCCTACGAAGCGTGGCGTATCTCCGTTTTGGGTACGGACATAAACAGGAACGCTCTCGTTTGCGCAAAAGAGGCGGTCTACGGCGAAAAGCACATCGGCCATTTGCCGAACGAATACCTGGGCAGGTATTTCAAGATCCGGGGCTCAACCTACATACTGAACACTAACGTGAGAGAGTTGGCTCGATTTGAATATCATAACTTAGCCAAGGATCCGTTTCTACACGAAGGGATGCAAGATCTAGATATTATCTTCTGTAGAAATGTCATTATATATTTTGATGCTCAGACAACGCAGCGAGTGATTGAGAATTTTTATCACTCCCTTGCCCAAAATGGCTATCTTTTTCTCGGGCATACGGAGACCCTATGGCAAATCACCGACAAGTTTGAGAGAGTTGAGTTTCCTCAAACATTCATCTACAAGAAAAGGTTAACCCCGGTTCAGCAAGACGCGATGAAGCCATTTATCGCCGTGCCGGAGATTGCCATCGAGGGCATGTTCCTTTCGACAGCGCCCATCTCCGCACTTGAAACTGAAGGAAAGAACAGGCCCTCAGGTTCAACCCTAAGCGATTCTCCACCTTCAGGTTGGGGAGTGGATGGGCGTACCTTCATCAAAGAAACGGACGTAGAGAAAAGCTTTTTTCAGCAGGGATTAGGGGCCGGGCTACAAGAAACCTCCCATCCCCTCGATGACTTCGAGAACCCCCCCGACGCTGGAGAAAAAGTTGGTTCGGCATATAAAGAAGCGACCCTTTGTTTGGAAGAAATGAAGGACCAGACTGCCCTCTCCTCACCCAATCACATGATCGAACAAGGCAAAAACCATTTACGCACTTATCTTGCAAGGGCAGCCCTCTTGGCGAATGAGGCAAAGTACAAAGAAGCGGCGGATATCCTCGGAAAGGTCATCGAGGTGGATAACCTGAGTGTCGAGGCGTATTATCTCTTGGGTGTTTTATCCTATAAAAGAAGCAATCTTGACGAGGCGGAGACGCAATTCAGGAAAGTAATCTATGTGGACCCCGATTCGGTTCTCGCCTACTTTAACCTCGGAAATATGTATTTATACCAGAGAAAGTTCAGGGAAGCTGCCAGAGAATTTAAAAACGCCATCCGGCTATTGGAAAAGAGACCGAAGAACGAGCAAGTCAGGTTTTGCGAGGACTTCACAGTGGAGTTTCTTCTAAGGGCGTGTCGGAATAGTCTTGTAGAGATCTCCAAACGAGGTAAATGATATGAACGAACAGGAAAAATTTGAAGCCTATCTTTCGTCTGTAAGGCACGACCTGCGCAGCCAACTCATGGTCGTTCGCGAAGGGGCGAGCATGATTCTGGATGGTCTCGGAGACTCAAATTGCGATAAATGCTTCTCCTTCTTAAGACCCGCGCTGGAATCCGCCGACGAATTAAATAAACTGATCGGGGAGCTTCTCAGTATCTCTCGGTTTGATGCGATCTTAGCAGGGCTCACGTCCGCAAAAGAGGATAAACCAAAAAGGCCTAAGGAGGAACCGGCGGAAAATGAACTGGAAATCATGAAGGATGAACTAAGAAATGAGTTGGAAATTATCAAAGATGACCTGATGGGGATGATATCGCATGTCATTCGTACCCCATTGACCGTGGTCAAAGAAAGCCTGTCCTTGATGCTGGAAGAAATACCAGGAAAACTGAACGCCAAACAAAAAGAATTGCTCTCGACTGGAAAAGAAAACGTAGATGGTTTGATCCAATCGGTCGAGGAAGTATTTGAGAAATCGTGGAATGAAATAGTCCATCCAGCCCAAAATTATGTTCCCGGCAAGGCAACGGCCAAGAAGGAAACGTTAACAGCGAAAAGAAGAATACTGATCGTCGAAGACCAACCGCCTATCGTCAACATGCTCAAGATGAGATTAGAAGCACACAATTACGAAGTCATCACCGCTGGCGACGGTCAGGAAGGTTTGGAGAGAGCCCATAAAGAAAACCCAAGCTTGATTATCCTGGACGTCATGCTTCCCAAATTGAGTGGATATAAGGTCTGCCAACTTCTTAAGACCGATCCGAAGTATAACCCGATTCCTATTATTATAGCCTCTGGAAGAACCCCTCAGGAAATTAAGAAGGTGAGTCAAGAAGTGGGTGCGGACGCCTATGTGTCTAAGCCATTCGAAGCGGAGGTACTGCTCTCAAAAATGAAGGAGCTTTTAGAGAAGAAGGGGAAGTAGATACGTTCTTGGCAAAAAAGGATACAGAGATACCATGCGAGGCAGGGGTTCCGATTCGGATGAGAGGTGAAAGCGATCATCGCGTTTGAATCCGTCGCCATTGAAAACAGATCATCCATGTTTATAGGCGATGGGTTTAGGAAGAAGGAGAGTGTGTCAACCACGGCAAAAAAAATGGCGAAGAAGAAGATCTTGGTGATCGATGATATGCCAAACATCGTTACCATGGTAAAAGCCCGGTTGGAGGCGAGCGGATACGAGGTGATCGCTGCCCTGGACGGACAGAAAGGCTTGAACTATGCCTATTCGGAAAAACCAGATCTGATCATACTGGATATCGTCATGCCCGCTGGCGGAGGTTACTCCGTCTATACACGATTAAAGATGTCTCCCAAAACCCAGTCTGTCCCGGTTATTTTCCTTACGGCCAAGGATAGACCGGAAGATGTGGCAAGAGCATATAATTTAGGTGCGCAATACTATGTCAAGAAACCTTATAAGCCAGAGATGTTGCTGGAAACGGTCAAGAAGGTTTTAGAATCATCCGTACGTCCGGAACAGCCCAGAGGACTACAGAAGCGAATACTGGTCGTCGGGAAGGAACCGGAGATAGCTGAGTTCGTGAAATTAGTTGAAATGGGCTACGAAGTGAGCATCGTATCAAGCATCAAAGAGGGATCCGAGGAGGCCAAGAAGGAAAAACCCGATGCTATCTTTCTGGATGGGTCGCTCGTCAAAGCCAATGACTATGATGGCTTTTATCAACTGAAGCTGGAATTCGCCTCGAGCAAAACACCAATGATTATATCTGTCACCAAGGGAGAATTGCAGGAATTTCAAAAAAAGATCGGCAGCTTCTGTAGTTATTGCATGAAGCCGTTCAATTACATCGATCTATTAGGACTCATTAGGGTGGCTTTACAAAAAAATTGAACCGGCCTATGAACTCATTGAAACACACCCAGCCCCCTCTTCAAGGAAAGCCGACCGAGTTACTCCAGATGCCAGACGGTGGAGCGACTTGGCGTCGCCTCGACCTTCATCTGCATAGCCCTGGCGTGCTGACCTTCATACCTCCTAAGGGGACGAAGCGTGAGGACGGGATAGGTCTCTCCGACGCCTATATCGAACAACTCGCAACTCAAGGAATTTCCGTCGCTGCCATAACAGACTATAATGGAGTCAACATAGAATGGTTTGAAGTGACTGCTGCAAAGGCGAGTAATCGCGGCATCACACTCTTGCCCGGGGTTGAGATGACCTTCAGGCAGTACAAATATGGCGTCCATTTATTGGCGATCTTCGCAGGTGACACCGACCTGAAGAGCTTGAACACTTTTCTTCAGTCACTCGATAAAGACTCAGGCGCCCCTTTGTTTGACAACCGAGGCTCTCATCGGGACATTGACCCGAAAATCAGCTTGACCGATGCCCTCAAAAAGTTGCGGAGCCAGTTCAACTGCCTGTTGATCCTTCCGCATCCCGATCAGACAAATGGCCTTTGCAAGAGTCTCACGGCCGAGGTTGCCGCCAAACTCCTGATGGAGATAGGACCTGATGCCATCGAATATTGCCCGGACAAGGAAAAGAATAAACTTCAGTCGACGGGTGTTCTATCGGAAAATTTCTGGGATCAGGTGGCTTTCGTTGAATTCTCCAACCCAAGACGAATCGAAGAGATCGGAACACAATATCGAACCAACGGAACCCTTCGGGCAACCTACCTGAAACTCAGCGCAACCAATTTAGACGCCCTGCGAATGGCACTTCATGATCCGCAGACCCGTCTGTCCATTGGGGGGATTCCTTCGGCGAATCATCCGAGAATCCGAAACATGGCCATCTCCGGATCGGGTTTCCTCGGAAATCTGAATATTTCCTGGAACCAAGACCTCAACGTGCTTATCGGAGGCAAGGGTGTGGGCAAATCCGCCATTCTCGAAAGCCTCCGTTATGCCTTTGCAATGCCCCCCTATTCAGATCGATCTTCCCGCGAGGAGCTTGTTCATCGTGCGCTGGGCAGTGACGGCAAGGTGGAGGTCATCTTGGATAGGCCCATTCGCGAGGGCAAAATCCGTCAGTATCGCATCGTCCGAGCATGGGGTGAAGAACCTCACACCTTCCAAGTCAACCCTGAAAAACCCCTAAAAGCAGCCCCCTCTGAGCTCCTCACACCCGACGGTGGGCTTATGGTCTTCGGGCAACGAGATATCTATGCCGTTTCAGGAAACCAAGAGCGTCGACTCGCGCTCTTGGACGAGTTGATTGGTGAACAAGCCCGCAAATGTGCGGACGCTGTGGGCAAAGCCATGGAATCACTCACCACCAACTCAGTGGCGATACTAGATCTACAGACAAAGCTGGCGAAGCGGGAAGAATATTTTCAACGGCTCAAAAAAATTGACCATGAGATTGAAACTCAAAAAAAACAGGCTCAAGAAAGGCCTAAGGATGGCGCCGATTTTCGCGGCTTGGGGGAATGCCTAAGGAATGCGACCAATGCTCTCAGGAGTGCTTCGGTGGATTGTGACCAATGGCGGCTCAACCTTCTTGCTTTATTGGAAACCACTCACCGAAACCTGATGGACGTGCAGGATAAAGAGTCAGCGATCCTACAAGAAGCCGCAAAAGTCCTCGCGCTCCTGGAGGAAAGCTTGAAGGTGGTACTGGATGACCAAACAACCCTTTTTGAGCAGGCCATACAAGGTCTGGCGCGCTTAGATATGCGTTGCCAAGAAAAGCTTCGTGCTTCGGTGGAAGAGAGCAACAAAAATGAGCGAGAGGAAAAAAGGGAACCGCCGGGGCAAGATCAACTCATAAAATTAACGGAGGAGAAAACTTCCTTGGCGTCCCTCATCGCCGATCTCAACGGGATCGAGGATCGCTTGAAAATGCTGAAACAAGAACGCCAAGGATTCCTTCAGCAGATCAGAGATTGCAGATCTATCCAGAACGGATTACGAAGGGAAAGAGCCGATGCCATATCAGAATCTCTGAACGGCCGACTCGACCTCCGGGTAGAATTTAAGGGTCAAAAAGAAAGTTACAAAGAACAACTCTCGCTCCTCCTGAAAGGATCAAACATCTCTGAGGATGCGATCGGCCAGATCGTCCTTCCAGAAGCCACAGATGGCATTGCCGTTGCCGAAGCGGTAAGGACAGGAACCAAAGAAGTCCAAAAACGTTTTGGCCTCAAACCTGAAGCGGCAGACCGCTTAATCCATTGGCTGACCGCTGAGCAGTCTCGTCTCCTCGACCTGGAAAAACTTATTCCTCAGGATGCCCTCCGTTTGAAAATGAAGATTGACGGTCAATACCGGACTCTTGAACATCTATCCGCAGGCCAGGGTGCAATAGAGGTTCTGCTTCTTCTGCTCGGCCTGAAGAGCCAGATTCTCGTCATCGACCAACCCGATGATTACCTCGATGATCGATTCGTACATGAAGAGATTCTTCAGATTTTAAGGGAGCAAAAAGGGTTAAAAGACCAAAGTCCGCAGCACCAGCTCATCTTGGCGACAAATGACGCCACCATTCCCGTAATGGGCGATGCAGAACTCGTGATTCCTTTGGAGGTAAGAGGCGATCGTGCCCATATCATCGGTCGGGCGGCTATCGACGACCGCTCAATGCAGGAACTCATAAAGACCCTCATGCAAGGGGGCAAAGAGGCCTTTCAAAAGCGCGCGAAGAAATATGGAGGGTTAACCTCCCAGTGCATAAATAAGTTGTTGTAGAACCAATGCTTCTACCGATGGAGCCCTCAGCGGTTTGTGAAGTTCCCCGGCCCTCCCTGCTTCAGCGGGAGACGGGGGCCAGCTGGTGGAAATACCTTGACCGAAAAGGGACGCGATGCCTGTCTGAAGATTGACCCGAATTACCTTCTTCAAATCTCTCTCTTTGCTACTTTATACCTAAAGACTAATATTCAACCCCAGAGTGTGATCTGGCAATCCTGAATACCATTGGCGGTCAAGGATTTCGTTTGTTGAATCTAACCGGGGAGAATACTTTATAAATCCGTGGACATTTTCTGCGTGTTAAGAATTGCGAATGGGTGACACAAATTGGCTTTTCAATCCTTCTTCCAGCATCTCTAAACAAGGAATAATCATACAATTTCAACTACTTATATCCATTTTTTAGATTTGGCATTAAAGATGCATTTTGTACTACTCAAAGATAACCAATCATAGGAGGATGTTATGGTCCAATATTTGGAGCTTGTTTTCAAGCGCGATTTTGCCTCTGGATGGAAGCACACGGTGGAAAAAGTGAGAGTGTTTTTTGAAAAAACATCTGAGGTGGGTCCAAAAGAGAAGACGGAAGAGGTAGATTGGAGGGATAAGTTTGGAAAGAATTGGTACTATTAAACCTAATAAACCTAATCCAATGATTCCAAATAGGTAACTCCTTCTCTTCAATTTGGAATGAAAGATTGGCTCTCTGCCCACGATGGCAGATGAGTTCGATGAAAGGAGGGTATTATGGTCCAATATTTGGAGA
>Ga0153916_10000500_pt1 | contig 26243 bp, 20 predicted proteins | sample Opewatmetagenome_FD_109642 | JGI IMG/M metagenome (GOLD analysis project Ga0153916, IMG submission 109642) | Freshwater wetland microbial communities from Ohio, USA - Open water 3 Core 3 Depth 4 metaG | ecosystem: Environmental > Aquatic > Freshwater > Wetlands | place: USA: Ohio, Lake Erie...
CGTGTTCTCGTCGATCACCTGGATCGGCTGGGGCCAGCCGTCTTGGGCGAGCTGCTGCCAGGCACGGTTAGCCAGGACGATCGCCCCGGCAGGGTCGATCAGGGCGACCTGCACCGGCAGGGCGTCGAAGGCGGCCTGAATGAGCGAGCGCTCGCTGAGCGGCGGGGATTGCCGCCCCGGGAAGCTCTCCGGCGCGGGCGCGGAGCCACAGGCGTCGCTAACCCGCGCAGCCGGCAGGGGAGCCGGACGGCGGTGGCGGTCGCGCGCTGGCCCAGTGTCCGCCCCGGAAGCGGAGGCCCCCCCGGCGCCCGACTTCCTCCGTCTTGTGGGCATTCTTGGATTCCGTGGAAAAGGCGATCTGCTCTGATACCGCGAAAGGTGAAGGTCGGAAAAGAATCCCCAACGGGAGCGACTTTACCACGTTTTGGCGGGCGTGACAATGGTTCAGAGGAACGAAGGCGACTGTTGGTTGCGAAAGTCCATCCCGGGGGTGGAAAAGAATGGATCACCCGGCCATCGGTGAGAGGCCCACGTCGGGCCACCTCGAAATGCGAATAATTCGCACCCGAGGTCCCGCCTGGAGCTATTGCTTGATCCCCCGCGGTATGCCATCGTGATAGTGTTGGTTTGTTGTCGTGGTCCCGGCTCGGACAGCGGTGTCATTCCGTCGGACACTCCTCGTGAGGTTTCGTCGTGATCCTCAGCCAACCCGTCGTCCACGTCGTCGATGACGATCCGCAGGTCAGAGAGTCCCTCGGGCTGCTGATCCGCTCGGCCGGTTTGAACGTCCAGAGCCACGCTTCGGCCGAGGAGTTCCTGGCGAAGTATCGGGACGATCCGGGCGCGCCGAGCTGCCTGGTCCTGGACGTCCGCATGCCCGGGCTGAGCGGGCTGGGCCTGCAAAAGGAGCTCGCCGCCGCAGGGGTCCAGGTCCCGGTGATCATGATCTCCGGCTACGCCGACGTTTCCAGCGCCGTGCAGGCGATGAGCGCCGGCGCCTTGGACTTCATGGAGAAGCCTTTCAGCCGCCAGGCGCTGATGCAGCGGGTCATGGAGGCCCTGGACCGCAGCGCCCGGCAGCGGCAGGAGCAGGCCCGCCGGGCGGAGGTCGCCGCGCGGATCGCCACCCTTTCCGCGCGGGAGCGCGAGGTGATGGTGCTCTTGGTTGCCGGGAAGCACGCCAAGCACATCGCCGCGGAATTCGGCATCGGCGAGAAGACGGTCCTCAAGCATCGCTCGCGGGTGCTGGACAAGATGCGGGTGGACAGCGTCGCCGAGCTGGTCCGCGTGGTCCTCACGTTCGGCGACTTCCCGGTTCGGATCAGACCAAGCGCCAGCCCTTGTTGAGGGCCTGAAGCCCGCCTCGCCCGGCGTTCCCGCGGAGCGTCACTCGCCCCACCGGACGCAGCCGGCCTGCACCCCCCTATCCGAGCCGTCTCCTTGACCTGAGCCCCTCCGCTTCGCATAATATCCCTCTTTTGTAGCCCGTGGCATCGGCCACCTAAACCCAGGGAGATCGTCCGCAATGCGTTGCCTGCGACGAGTGTTGGTTCGATTGACGTTGGCGAGTGTCGTGGTGTCGGCGGCATCGGCGGTTCCGGCGGCTTCCGACTGGCCCCAGTTCCGCGGCCCGAACCGCGACGGGGTGTGTACGGAGACGGGCCTGATGAAGGAGTGGCCCGAGGGGGGCCCGAAACTCCTCTGGCAACTCAAGGGGTTGGGACGCGGATACTCGACCGTGGCCATTGTGGGAACGAATCTCTACACGATGGGTGACCGGCGGCTGGCGGGTGGCGGCGAGGCACAATTCGTCCTCGCTTTCGATTTGGCCACGCGGAAAGAGCTTTGGGCAACGCGGATCGGTCCGCCGCACTCGGATGGGCCGCGCTCTACCCCGACCGTCGACGGCGAGTTGCTCTACGCGATCGGGACCGAGGGCGAGCTGGTTTGTTTGGAGACGGCCACGGGCAGGCCCCGCTGGCAGAAGAGCCTTCCCAGGGATTTCGGCGGCAAGATGATGTCGGACTGGAAGTTCAGCGAATCGCCCCTGGTGGACGGCCAGCAGCTCGTGTGCACCCCGGGCGGCAAGGAGGCCACGCTCGTGGCCCTGGACAAGAAAACCGGGGAAACGATCTGGAAGTGCCCCGTGCCCCCATTGGGAAACGGGGGCAAGGATGGCGCCGCGTACGCTTCGATGATTGCCGCCGACATCGACGGCGTGCGGCAGTACGTCCAGATTATCGGCCGGGGCGCGGTCGGCGTGGACGCCCAGACGGGGAGGTTCCTCTGGGGCTACAACCGCATCGCCAACACCGTGGCGAACATCCCCACCCCGGTCGCCAACGGCAACCACGTCTTCGTGACCACCAGCTATGAGACCGGCAGCGCCCTGCTCGAGATCGCCCGCAACGGCGACGGCTTCCAAGCCAAAGAGGTCTACTTCCTCACCCACCGCGATTTCGAGAACCATCACGGCGGGATCGTCCTGTCCGGCGGTCACCTCTACGGCGGCAGCGGGCGGAATAACGGCATCCCCGTCTGCCTGAGTTTCCAGACCGGCAAGATCGCCTGGAAAGAGAAGGCGCCGGGGAAGAAGTCGGCGGCCGTGCTCTACGCCGACGGCCAGCTCTACTTCCGCTACGAAGACGGCCTGATGGCCCTGATCGACGCCACGCCCGAGCAGTTCAAGCTCCACGGCACGTTCAAGCCCGCCGTCGTCGATGGCTCGGCCTGGCCTTACCCGGTCATCCACGACGGCAAGCTGTACCTGCGGGCCAATAACGTGCTGATGTGCTACGACGTTCGCGCCAAGTAGGCTAACGCAAGGGGGTCGGGAGTCGTTTTTCATGTCGGCGGGAATCACTCTTGAGCACAGGTTGACTGTCTCGTCGACATGAAAAACGACTCCCGACCCCTTCGCTCTCCGGCACGCCGGCTAACAGAAACCAGCTAGGCCGGCTTCGATTTGCAACGGCCCCGACCCCCAACTATGCTGAAGGGGTTGGTTCGGCCCCTGCCCGCGCCGGATGAACCGAGCGTCGACCTCCGATGCCTCACCTGCTCAGCGATCCCCATCGGCGACACCTGCTGTTGACCCTGCTTACGGGGGCCGGGCTCGCCGCCTACCTGACCGGATCGGTCGAATCGATCCTGGGCTTCAACCTGGCGATGCTCGCGGCCCTGGTCGGCGGGCTTCCGATCTACCTGGAGTCGGTCCTTGCCTTGGCCCGCCGAAGGATCTCGGCCGACCTGGCGGTGACGCTGGCGGCCCTGGCCGCGTTGTGCATCCGCCAATACGCGGTGGCGGCCGAAGTGATCCTGATCATGCTCATCGGCGAGACGCTGGAGCATTTCGCCGTGGGCCGCACGCGGAGTGCGATCGCCGCCCTGCTGGCCCTGCGGCCCCATGAGGCCCGCGTCCGCCGCGACGGCCAGGAGCGGACGATCCACGCCGACGAGGTCCGCTCCGACGACGTGGTCCTGCTCCGCCCCGGCGATCGCATCCCCGTCGACGGCCGGGTCCTCCGCGGCCACTCCTCGGTCGACGAGAGCCCGATCACCGGGGAGTCCTTTCCCGCCGAAAAGACCGCCGGCGACCCGGTCTTTGCCGGCACGATCAATCTCTACGGCTCGATGGAGCTGGCCGTCGAGCGGCTGGGGCACGACACGACGCTGGAGCAGATCATCCACCTGGTCGAGGAAGCGGAGGCCGCCAGGGCCCCGACGCAGCGATTGGCCGACCGCTACGCCACCTGGTTCGTTCCCGTGGTGATCGTGGCGGCGGTAGTCACCGGGCTGGTGACTCGGGACGTCGTCCGCTCGGTGGCGGTGCTGGTGGTGGCCTGCCCGTGTGCCCTGGTCCTGGCCACGCCCACGGCCATCGCCGCCGGGATCGGCCATCTCGTGCGCCGCGGGGTTCTTCTCAAGGGCGGGGCGGTCCTGGAACGCCTCGGCCGGCTGCAAGCGGTGATCTTCGACAAGACCGGCACCCTCACCCTGGCAAAGCTGCGGATCGAGGCGATGGTGCCCGCCGGCGGCTACGACGAGGACGGCGTGCTGCGGCTGGCGGCGGCCGTCGAGCGGCATTCGGAGCACCCCATCGCGCGGCTCCTGGTCGATCGGGCCGAAAGCCGGGGGATGGAGCTGCCCGAGACCGTGGGCTTTGCCGCCACGCCGGGCCTGGGGGCCGAAGCGGCCGTCGACGGCGCGCCGGTCCGCGTCGGCAATCTCCGCTTCCTGGAGCAAGCCGGGATCGGGATGCCCGCGGAACTCGAGACCCGACTGGCCGAGCTCGGCCGCCGGGGCTCGACGGTGGTCCTCGTGGCCCGCGGCGACGCCGTCGTGGGGGCCGCCGCCGTGACCGATACGATCCGGCCCGAGGCACGGGAGGCCATCCAGCGGCTCCGCCGCCTGGGCATCGGCCGCATCCTGATGCTCACCGGCGACCACGAAGCAGCGGCTCGCGCCGTGGCCGAGGCCCTGGGCATCGACGAGATGCAGAGCGGGCTGCTGCCCCAGGACAAGGTAGCCGTGGTTCGCCAGGTGCAGCGCGAGAGCGCCCCGGTGGCGATGGTCGGCGACGGCATCAACGACGCCCCCTCGCTCGTGGCGGCCGACGTCGGCGCGGCGATGGCCGAGATCGGCACCGACGTGGCCATCGCCTCGGCGGACCTGGTGCTGATCGGCGACGACCTGGGCAAGCTTGCCGAGGCGGTCGCCTGCGGGCGGAGGGCCCTGCGGATCATCTGGCAGAACATCCTCGCCTTCGCCCTGGTGGTGAACGTGCTGGCGGTGCTGGCCGCGTCGCTGGGGTGGGTATCGCCGGTCGCTGCGGCGGTGCTTCACCAGGCGAGCTCGCTCACCGTGGTGCTGAATTCGCTGCGGCTGTTGGTCGATCTCCGCCCGTGGAGAGCGCGGCTGGCGGCGGCATGGACCGCCTTGCGGCTCCGCTGGCGGCGCCTTGCCGCCGCGGGGGCGCTGGCCGCGGCCGCGGTCTACGGGCTGAGCGGGATCCACGTCGTGCGGGTCGGCGAAGTCGCCGTGGTGCAGCACTGCGGAAGATTCGTCGCCCCCGTCGAGACGCCGGGATTGCACTGCCGGCTGCCCTATCCGCTGGGGCGCCACTGGATCGTGCGGCCGGCGGAGCTTCGCCGGGTGGAGATCGGCTTCCGCAACACGCCGGGGGCCTCCAGCGAGCCCCCCGCCTACGAATGGAACGTCCAGCACCGCGGCGGCCGCTACCAACGGCAGGCCGAGGAAGCGGTGGTCTGGGCCGGCGACGAGAACCTGGTCGATGCCAACCTGGTCGTCCACTACCGCGTCGAAGTCCCCGAGGCCGCCCTGTTCCGGATCGGCGCAACCCAGTCCGACGGCGCCAGCAAGTGGGACGGGCTGATCCGCGCGATCGCCGAGGCGTCGCTCCGCGCGGAGATGTCAGGGCGGCCTGTGGACGGGCTCTTGAGCGACGATCGCGCGGCGGTGGTCGACGCGGTCCGAAAGAGGACGGACGAAGTCCTGCGGGAGCGGTACGGCGGCGCGCTGGCCGTCGAGGCCGTCTGCCTGGGCGACGTCCACCCGCCGGTCGAGGTCGTCCCTGCGTTCCGCGACGTGGCCAGCGCCGCGGAGGAAAAGGAGTCGCGGATCAACGAGGCTCACGCCTATCAGTACAAGACCGAGGCCCTCGCCCGCGGCAAGGCCGCGGAGAAACGGCTCGCGGCGGAAGGGCTCGAGGAAGACCGCGTCCAGAGGGCCGGCGGCGGGGCCGATCGCTTCGTCCAGCTCGCCACCGCGTACGGAGAGGCCCCCGGCGTCACCGGGCTGCGGCTGTACCTGCAAACGGTCGACGAGGTTCTCGCCGGTCGGCGGAAGGTGATCCTCGACGCCGCCCCGGCCGGCGCGCGGCGGCTGTTGTACCTCGGCCAAAGGCGGCTCTGGCAGCTTCCCCCGCCCTCGACGGAACCGCCCCCTGAGAAAAGCGACACCAAAGGAGCCCCTGGATCATGAAACAAAGGTGGCTGATTGGCTTGGCGGTCGTGCTGGTGGGGATCGCGCTCTGGCGCAGCGTGCTGCTGGTCGACGAGACCGAACTGGTCATCGTCACCCAGTTCGGCCGCCCGGTGACGACGCTCACCGAGGCGGGGCTGCACTTCAAGCTCCCCTACCAGTCGGCGCTGCGGATCGACCGCCGGCTCCAGGTCTACAATCCCCGCCCCTCGGAGTTCCTCGCCGCGGAGAAGAAGAACGTCGATCTGGACGTCTTCGTCTGCTGGCGCGTCCAGGACGCGCAGCACTTCCTCGAGACGGTCAACGACCTGAAGGGTGCCGAGTCGCGGATCCACGACATCGTCTGGTCCGAGCTGGCGGCGGAAGTGGGCCGCAACCCGCTGGAGGCCCTCGTCTCCGTCGATTCCAAGTCCCACCGGCTGGGCGAGCTGGTTGCCGGGGTGGCCGGGCGGTGCGCCGAGCGGGCCGAGCGGGACTACGGGATCCGGATCGTCGACGTCCAAATCAAGCGGATCGGGCTCCCCGCCCAGGTCCGCGACAGCGTCTTCGAGCGGATGCGGAAAGAGCGGGCCCGGATGGCCGAGAAGTACCGCTCGGAAGGCCAGGCCGAGGCCCTCAAGATCCGCGCCGCGGCCGACAAGGAGCGGACCGTGGTGCTGGCCAAGGCCGAGGCCGACGCCGAGCGGATCCGCGGCCGGGCCGAGGCCGAGGCGACGCGGATCTACGCCGCGGCCCACGGCAAAGACCCGGCCTTCTTCGAGCTCCTGCGGACCCTGGAAACGTACCGGAAGATCCTCGACGAGAAGACGACCGTGCTTCTGTCGGGCGACTCGGAGCTGCTGAAGTACCTTACGCGGGGATCGACGGCCGGCCCGGCGATCGGGAACAAGCGCGAGCAGAAGGGGGAGAACACGCCCGGGAAATAGCCCGGCGGTCCTCGTGATCCTCGTTCCCACGCTCCGCGTGGGAACGCAAGACGGGACGCTCTGCGTCCCTGCCCGGGGGAGCGACGCGGAGCGTCGAAACGTGTGTTCCCACGCGGAGCGTGGGAACAAGGGAATTGAGTACAGCCATGCACCGCGAGTATCATCCCCACCACCATCCCGACGCCTTCCGCTGGGGCAGGTTCCTGCTCGTGCTCCTGCCCGGGCTGGCGGCGGCCTACCTGGCCACGGGCGTCTACTCGGTCCAGCCGAACCAGCGGGCCGTGGTCCGCCGCTGCGGCCGCCTCGTGCCGCAGATCCAGCCGCCCGGGCTCCACGTCGGGTTCCCCTACGGGATCGACCGCGTGACCAAGGTGAAGATGTACGAGCTGAAGCGGGTGGGGGTGTGGAAGTCGCTCACCGAGCGGGTCGTCGGCCGCCAGAGCGAGCCCCGCCTGGCCGAGTCGCTCACCGGCGACCGCAACCTGATCCTCGTCTCCGCCGTCGTCCAGTACGAGATCTCCGATCCCGGGGCGTACCTGTTCCACGTGAGCGACGCTCCCTCGGCCTCCTCGATCAACTCCGGCGTCGACGCCCTGATCGAGCACCTCGCCGCCGCCGCGCTCTCCGCGGCGATCACCTCGATGAAGGTCGACGACATCCTCACCGTCGAGCGGGTCGCGATCCAGCAGGAGGTCCGCCAGGCCCTCCAGGCCTGGGTCGACCGCCAGCATCCGGCCCATACCATCGGCGTCCGCATCGTGTCCGTGACGCTTGAGGACGTGGCCCCGCCCCAGGAAGTGGCCGACGCCTTCCGCGACGTGACCCGTGCCCGGGCCGACGGGCAGCGGGCGATCAACGAGGCCGAAAGCTACGCCAACGTGCTCCACGAGCAGGCCCGGGGCGAAGCGGAGCGGATCGCCCTGGACGCGGCGGGCTACGCCTCCCAGGCGACGGAAAAGGCCCGCGGCGAGGCCGAGCGGTTCACCAAGGTGGCCGCCCAGCTCTACACGGGCCGCGAGCTGACCGTCCGCCGCCTGATCCTGGAGACGATGGAAGAGGTGTTGCCGCGGCTACGGAAGATCGTCCTGGACGCCCGGGCGGGGAGCCGCGTCGATCTCGGGCTTTTCGAGGAAGAACCGTGAAGAAGTGGGCCCTGCACGCCGGCGTGGTCGCGGCCCTGGTGGCGATCGCCTTGCTGCTCCGCAGCCGTGACCGGTTGCCCGAGACGCCCGAGGCCGCCGTCTCGGCCTTCTTCGACGCCGCCGGCCGCGGCGACGACGCCGGCTATCTGCGGCTCGTCTCGGGCCCGCTGCGGACCTCCCTGGAGGACGCCCGGTCGCAACTGGGTGCCGAGGGCTTTCGGGAGAGCCTCCGCCGCACGAGCGCGGGTCTGAAGGGCGTGGCTGCCAGCCGGGGCGCCGACGCCCCGCCGGGCCAGGTGGTCGTCGAAGTCGAGCTGGTCTTCGCCGATCGGATCGAGCGGCAGCGGATGGGCCTGGCGGAGAAAGGGACCGGCTGGGCAATCCAATCGATCACCACCACCAGCATGATCAAGCCCGCCGTCCCCTACGGCACGCCGGTGTTCGACGAGCGCCCGCCGGAAACGAAGCCCGGGGCATGAAAAGGTTTTCCGGAGACTGTAGCATCGATATCGGGTTCGGTGGCGCTCCGCACGCCAAAGAGACCACGAAAACGCGAAAAAACGAAAGCACGAAACGATTTGAGGTCTCTGCTCGTCGATTAGGGATAAGGGACCTTCCTATTCTCGCCTGATTTCGCCTTTTCGCCCTTTCGCGCTTTCGTGGCTACCCGATAATGATGCTAAAGTCTCGTTTTCCGTCAGGTATGGCGACGAACGAAGATCGTCGGGCCGGCAGAGGGGCCGCCGAAAAGTTGCCTTGAGGACGAGGTCGCAGTGCGGAAATGTCGCCGGACAGCGACAGGAGCCGGGCGATGTCCGCTGCGCAGACCGATGGACACCGAGAGCCGATCGGTCTGGTTTGGGAGGCGTACGGGGAGAGCGGCAAGCGCTGACACTTGGCCACTGAGCCCTGAGTACTGAGCCCTGAGTACTGAGCCCTGAGTACTGAGTACTGAGTACTGAGTACTGAGTGCTGAGTACTGAGTACTGAGTACTGAGAATCTCTGGCTGACTAGGGATGATGATCCTTGACGATTGAGCTTCTGCTACCTCTGGAGCGCCGATTCTCCGGGGGCGCCGGCTGGCAGGGGTTTCCGCTGGATCGCACCGGCCTCAGCCCCGGCGGCCAAGGCGCGAACAAGACTCACCACGTGCCAGATTTCGTCCGGCTGGAGCACGGCCTGGACGCCGGGAGACTCGCCCAGCGGCGGCATCGGCGTCCCTTTGATCCCCACCGAGACCCGCAGATAGAGATCCTCCGGATTCGAGCCGCCGTGGAACACTCCCTGGCGGAAGTCGCGGGGCCGGAGCCGCAGGAGGGGAAGCTTGAACAGCCGGGCGAGTCGGGCGGTCTCTTCCGGCGTCTCGCCGCGCTTCCGCTTGTTCCAGTCGTCGTACAGCTCCGACTGCTCCCCCTTGCCGTCTCCCTCCGGCCCGTGGCACTTCACGCACGAGGCCTGCTGGCCGAGGTAGATCGCCCGGCCGGCGGCGATCGAGGCGGCCCCGACCCCGGGTGCGCTCGTCCCGGGGCGCGACGGCGGGACGACCACCCAGCGGGCCGGGTCGTCTTCGGGGAGTCGCCACGCTTGGCCCGCCGGCAGCACGGCGTCCTCGATCACCTCGCCGTCGTCCAGCGGAAGCGGGGCGTCGCCCTCCACCACGGTGGCCCACAGCCATTGCTCCGTCTGCCCGCGGATGCTCAGGTACTTCACGTACTCGACGAGGGTGTCGATTTCCTCGGCCCGCAGTTGGGCGAAGGAGGGCATCGCCGTGCCGGGGATGCCCCGCAGGAGCGTGCGGCGGAGGTCCCGGGCGAGCGGCTTGGTGCCGCCGCGCGTGGACGTGTACTTGAAGACGCCGCTGCGGAAGTCGCGGGGGTAGGGATCGAGGCTCAGCGCGGTCGGGCCCGCCCCATCCCCGGATACCCCGTGGCAGGTGACGCAGTTCCGGCGGAACAGCCCGCGCTGGTTCCCTTCGGCGTCCCCGCCGATCGGACCGGCGGCCATCGCCAGCCGCTCCCGCGTCAGGCCGGCGGCCTCGGGAACCCTGGGCTCGTCGGGAGTGCCGAACAGTCGCTCCAGCGTGCCGGCGATCGCGGCCGCCTGCTGGGCGGTGACGCTCTCCGGCGGGCGACCTTCCAGGTTGAGCGAGAACCCCAGCGGCGGCGTCCGGGCGCACCCGGCCGCAGCGAGCACGGCCAGCCCAAGGATCGCCTCCGCGACGATCGAGGCGGAAGGGCGCTCCCGGGGGTCGCAGCGAGACAGCGGGAGGCAGACCGTGGCCGGCACCGCTAGATCCTCTCAAGAGATGCGGGGGCGATCTTGATCGTTCCCAGATCGGTCGTCCCCGGCTGAATGGTAACCTGGAAGTAGCCTTTGGGCCATGGGGGCGTCTTCAGCACTCGCACCCGCTCCTGCCAGACCACGAATTCCACCGTTCCCACGGGAAGCTTGGCGATGCGGAACCTCCCGTCCATCCCGGAAATCGCCACGTAGGGGTTGTCGCGCGGGAGGATGTAGGCGCTTTCCCAGGGATGGTAGTTGCAGGCGATGGGCACGGGCATGATCTGGGCCCGGGTGAACTTGTAGGTAGCGTCGATGTTCTTGGGGTCCTTGCCGGCAGCCGGCGCCAGAACGAAGTTGGCGGCAATCGGCTCCCCGAGGGGGGCAAACGCCACGTTCTGGGCAATGGGATCGGAATTGACAATGTAGAATTCCTGCTTGCCTACCCAAAGGCTCATGCAATGGGGTTTGAAGATGCAGTCGTGGTTGTCCAGCGTGACTCGCTGCGGGGTGGGCGCTGCCAGCTCCGGGCAGATCTCCAGCTTCCGTGTGCGGGCGTAGACGAACACGTTGGCCAGCCCGCCCTCCGCGCCGACCATCAGCGATTCGTCGCGGATGTCGAACTTGCCGCAGCACTGGACGTCCTTGTCGACCGTCAGTTTCTTGCGCTCCGGAGGCGTGCCGTCGTAAACCAGCCGGCCGACGAGATCCCCCCACAAGCGATCGGCGGCCTGGAGCATCTTCGGAGCGCCGAACCCTGGTGCCGCGGTTCCCGCGCCTGCTGCGACCGTCGCGAGGAAGCGACGTCGGCCGAGCTTGCTCGCCATGGCTTTCTCCCGGGATGAATGCATCACCCTACCGCAAGGGGCGGCTGGAGTAAAGCTCGCCGCAGACAGTTCACGGACGGCGGAGCGCCCCGGGCAAACCAGCGATACTTCATCTTCGCACTAAGGTTTTGCCCCTCCCCCTCCCCCTCCCGCTTTCCCGCCCGCCTCGACAAGTTCTCGGATCGACACGCGGTGCTTGATGACCTCGTCATAGTGGAGCAGGAGCCCCGTCACCGCGTCGAGCTGCTCGAGGCTGCTTCCCTTAAAGACGTCCTGCCCCATCGCTTGATCCGGGGGGAAGTTGACCGGCATCGCGGTGTAGGGCACGAGCGATCGCGGGTTGGCCAACCAGCGGCGGAGGTAGTCGGGTCGGATGCGGCTGCCGACCCGCTCCAGGTTGGGCGCCAGCGTGGTCCGGGTCTCGCCCCCCGGGGAGTAATCGCCGATCGCGTGGCACTTCGCGCAGTACGTGGTGCGATCGGTGAGCAGGCGGAGGGCGTCCTCCGCCCGCTGCGGGTCGGGAGCCCGGCCGGAGGGGAGGCCCGCCGCGGCCACTTGGCGGTCCGCCGCCGAGTAAGGGAATTCCACGCCCGACTGCGCCGCGAAGTAGTCGACCAGCCTGGCTGCTTCCGTGGGGGAGAGATTGAACTTCGGCATGCGGAGGACCGCGGCGGGGCGGATCGCCGTCGGCTCCAGGAGGTAGTTGTAGAGCCACGCCGGCCGGACGCGCCGCCCCTCGTAGGCCAGCGGCGGCGGCACCCAGCCCCAGGCCTCGAGCACCGCCGCGCCGGAGCCGGCCTTCTTCGCCTCGCGGATCGCCGCCGGGTAGAGGAGCCGGGCGAAATCGCCCCCCACCGCGGGCCGCTTCGCCACGATCTGCCGCGGCCCGGCCAGCACCCCGCCGCCCCCCACCGGCCACGTGCCCCCGGCAATCGCCGCCGGCTCCCAAAGGATGAACGGGTAGAGCGGATTGCCCTCCTCGTCTTCGCTCTCTTCGATCTTTCCCTCCGCGCTCAATCGGGGCATTCCCACCAGTTCAGCGCGGACCAGCCCGCGGCGGTCGGCGGCCAGCGAGGCGGCCGCCCGCTCCGGCGAGACCCGCGGCTTGACCAGCGGGTAGTCGGCAACCGCCGGCGGCTTGGGGAACTGCTGCGGATCCACCTCGATCGTCCAGCGCTCCATCTCCAGCACGTGGCACTGGGCGCAGCCGTGCCGGTCGAGCACCTTCCGCCCCTCGACGATCGCCCGGCCCCGGCGATCCGGCCGATAGACGTAGGGCTCCTTGGGCGGCTCGGCCACCAGCCCGAGCACCAGCGTGATGATCGCCTCGCGCTGGCTGTCGCTCAGCGTGAACCGGCCCATCAAGAGCTGCTCGTGGTAGCCCTGGTTGGCCGTTTTCTGGTAGTCGAAGCTCCGCGGGGCGCGGAGCTTCTGCCAGAGGAAGCCCTCGCGGCGCCTCGACAGCAGGGCCTCGAGATAATACCCTCGATCCACATCTTGCGATTTCAGCACGAACCGGTGGACCTGCTCGAACGCCAACTGCGAGGTCTGCTTGCGGCCCCAGTCGGACAACGGCGGCCCGATCGGTTGGGCGTCCTCGAAGCCGGGGATGTCGTGGCAGCCGAAGCAGCCCCGCTTGCGGATCGTGCGGCGGCCGACGTAACGGAGCTTCTTTTCCAGCGTCGTCTCGCCCAGCAGCTCCAGCGCATCCGCCTGCACCTGGCCGGCCATGGCCGGCGGGATTCCCTCGCGGAGATACTTCTCCGCCAGTTTCCGCGGAAAGGTCTTGCCGAGGTGGCCGAGCGCCAGGGCGTCGAGGTCCGCCTCGACCAGCGGCGCGAGCGGCTCGGGCTGCCACCCGCCGGAGCCCAGCAGGTAGGCGGCAATGTCCGCCGCCGGATCAGCCGCCCCGGCCGCTTGCGGCTTAGCCGCCCCGGCCGCTTGCGGCTTAGCGGTCTCGAGCAGCGGATTGGGCATCCGCGTCCGCGGCGAGTGCCGCGCCGGATTGCGGATCCAACTGGCCAGCCAGGTTCGCCCGGCCGGGGTGCCAAGCTTCGCCCCGATCCGTGACAAGTCGGGCCCCCGCGTCGCTTGTCCGGCGGGAAAATCGGCGTGCTTGTGGCAGGCCAGGCAGCCTTGGGTCTCGAACAGGGCCCGCCCGCGCTCGGCCGACGGCGGCGCGGTGACCCCCGGCGGCGCGTCCAGCGGCGGGACCGGCCGGCTGGCCGCCAGCAGGTACGCGATCGTCGCGCGGATCTCGACCGGCTCGAACCGCCGGGCCTCGTCCAGGCCCTTGCCCTCCAGGTGCTCGTGCATGCCGAAGAACTGAGGCATCCGCGTCTCGGGGCGGAACCCCGCCGGCCGGGCGACAAAGGCACTGGCGAATCCCGCGTCGAGCTTGCCGGCCAAGCCGCGCAGGCTCGGTCCGACCTTCCGCATCGTGCCGGGGGCGGGAGTGTCTGCCGCCGGCCGGCCCTCTTCCGCGGCGAGGCCGGGATCGGCCGGAAGCGATGGCGCCGTCTCGCCGTAGCTCGGCTCCAGCCGCATGTCGGGCCCGACCCGCTCGCCCGAAGCGGTGAATCCCTTGATCTCGTGGCACCCGAAACAGCCGTTCTCCCGCACCAGGTGAAACCCGGCGAGGAGTTTTGCCGCGGGCGGGTCGGGAAACCGCCGGGTGGGCTCCAGATCGACAACTTCGTGGTGGCACTTGAGGCAGTTGCTCTGGGCAAACCGGGCCGGCCGCATGGGGAAATCCCAGTCCGGGTTCCAGAACCAGCCGTGCTCCTTGCGCCACCGGGCCCGCTCGTCCAGATCGTTCGGAGTGTGCGAGGCGAACCTGAACTCGGTCGCGCTTCCTTGCCCGTCGTGACAGATCGTGCAGCCGAACTCCGCCAGCGGATGGGGACTGTGCGAGCCCACGAACAGCTCCAGCCGCGGATGGGACCGGTAGGGGTGCGGCAGCCCGCGGCGGACCTCGACCTCGACCGGCTTCCCCCAGGCAACGTCTTCCAGCAGCCGCCGCAGGGCGTCGGCGTTCTCGGCCACCGGCCGGCCGTCGACGGCCAGCAGCACGTCGCCGGGCAAGAGGCCGGCGCGGGCCGCCGCGGTCCTCGCCAGGACCAGCCCCACCGTCACTTCCCCGGGATCGAGCACGCCGTGCGGGGCCAGCGCGAGCCCGTAGGCCGCCATCACCGCTTCAGCGGGGCTCTCGCCGCCGGACTCGGGCGGCGCGGCCGGCGTCGCGAGCTGAAGGGCGATCACCTCCCGCGGCCGATACGCCGGCTCCGCGGCCGACCCGCCGGCCGCCTTGTCGATCCCCTGGTGACACGTCGTGCAGCGGTCAAACCGGGCCACCTGGCAGAAGTTGTAGTTGATCCCGAGCTCGGGAAGCCAGACCTGGTCGATGGCCAGCGGCCGCCCAAACGCATCCGCCCGCGGCAGACGCAGGAGCCGCTTGGCGAAGCTCGGGCTCTGCCGGGCCGGGGCCCCGGACATCTCTCCCCGCCCGGATGCAGGCTCTTCGCTTTGCTGCTGGCGGATCGCGGCCTGGGTCGTCCACGGCTCGACCTGGTCGCGGAAGGTCCGCTGGTAGACCTTCCACTCCCGCCCGTGGTCCGCCGCCACCATCCACACCGTCACGGCCAGCAGCGCCAGCGACGAGAGGGCGAACACCAGGTGCAGCCGCTTGAGGTTGTAGAAGGTGTCGTTGGGCGAGGGCATTGGGGGGATTAGGGATTGGGGATTAGGGATTAGTGTCCTACGGTGACGCTTCTCCGCGTTTTGAGCGTGTCAATTACAGTAGATTGCTCACCGTGTCGCGTAGCGGGCGGGCTTGCCCGCCATTTCGTTGTCGTTTAGCGGGCGGGCTTGCCCGCCGTTTTGCTGCGGCCGCAGGCCGCGTTAGGGGTCAGGGGTCAGGGTTCAGGGTTCAGCGGGGGCGATGCGAGGTGTTTTCAAAAGTTGAAGAAGTATTCCGGCATGCTCACCACGTAACTGAGGTCCATCGTCCAGCGGAGGACCATCTTGATCGGCAGGGCCAGCATCATCAAGAGCAGCAGGACCATGATCGTGTACCGCGCCCGGCCCATCCGAAGGCGGAAGCCCCGCAGCGCGGTCCGGCCCAGGAGGATCGGCAGGGCGATGAAATAGAGTCCCAGGACCGCGATTCCGGCGATCTCCCGCCAGACGATCAGCGCGAATCGGACGATCGCGCCGCTGCCGGCGGGCACCTGGGGCATGCCCCGCCCCAGCCCGATCACCCAGAAATATTCCGACAGCCTCACGTTGCTGTGTGCGGTCACGCGATACGGGTCGCGGGGCTCGTAGAGGCCGAAGAAACTCCAGTTCGGCCCGCGGAAGAAGGTGCCCACCAGGATCAGCAGGATCCACAACTGGAGGAACCCGAACATGAACACCGCGTAGCTGAACCTCCGTTGGGCGATGGTGTAGTAGCCGCTTCCCTTCGGGTTCAAGTCGAGGTAGGGAATGGCGGCCAGCCCGAGGATCATCAGCCCGGGGAGGATCACCCCCGCCATCGCCGGATCGAAGTAGACCAGCATCTCCTGCAAGCCGAGGAAGTACCAGGGGGCCTTGGAGGGGTTGGGCGTGAGCGCCGGGTTGGCCGGCTGCTCCAGCGGCGCCGGCAGCACGATCGACCAAACCACCAGCGCCGCGGTGAAGATCACCATCGCGATCAGCTCGGTGTAGACCAGGTCGGGCCAGACGAGCACGGGCTCGGCGTACTCCTTCTCCACGGGGTCCTGGCCGCGCCCCACACGACCGTCGTTCTCGACCGCCTGCGCGGCCCCCAGCCAGGTGAAGAAACCCAGCAGGTAGACCATGGCCACAACGGGGACGTTGTCCGGCCGGAGCACGAGCTGGGCGAAATGGGGATCGGCGAGCGAGAGACCCATTACCGCCAGCGACCCATTGAGGATCGTCCAGGCCACCGCCGGCCGGACGAACAATCGCCGCGCCAGATACAGCGCTGCGAGCGCGGCCAGGGAGCCCAGGGCGAGGGTCACCGGCCCGAGCAGGCCGTCGACGAACGCCTTCAGCGAGGGGGGCATCCCGGGCGGCTGGCCGCAAAACGACATCGCCGCCAGCGCGCCGAAGAGTGCGGTGAAAACCGCCCAGGCGGCCGCGGGGAGCGGCCCCTTCCCGCGCCGCCACGCCCGCCACGCGGCGCCGGCGTTCATCCCGCCGCACGCCGCGTAGTACCAGCCCAGCAGCGCGGCCGCGCTCTCGAGGAATTCCTGAGTTGTGTCGCTCACGATCGTCGGTTCGTCCTGGAAACTGAATGCTGAATGCTGAAAGCTGAATGCTGAGTGCTTCTCATCCTAAGCCGCGAGCGGCTTTAGAGGGGGCCGCTGATTCCTCCGTCCTTGCGGATCCGCCAGAAATGGAGTGCCATCAGGAAGCCGGCTGCCAGCGGGATCGCCACGCAGTGGAGAACGTAGAACCGGTTGAGCGCTTCCTCGCCGACCGAGCGGGCGCCGAGGAGCACGAACCGCGAGTCGCTGCCGATGATCGGCGCCGCCCGGGCCATGTTCGAGCCGACGGTAACCGCCCAGATCGACAACTGGTCCCACGGCAGCAGGTAGCCCGTGAAGGAGAGCAGCAGCGTGAGCACGAGCAGGGCCACGCCCACCACCCAATTGAACTCCCGCGGCGGCTTGTAGCTGCCGGTGAGAAATACGCGGAGCATGTGGAGCCAGACGGCGATCACCATCGCGTGGGCCCCCCAGCGGTGCATGTTGCGGAGCACCCCCCCGAAGGACACCACGTCGCGCAGGGCGAGCATGTCGTGGTAGGCCCACTGGAGCGTGGGCCGGTAGTAGAACATCAACAGCACGCCGGTGATCGTCTCCACCAGGAAGAGGAAGAACGTGATCCCGCCCATGCACCAGGTGAAGCTCAGCCGGACCGCGTGCTTGGGAATCGCCACCGGGTGCAGGTGGAGGATCAGGTTGGTGAGAACCACGAGGACGCGGTTGCGGTGGTCCCGCGGCGGCGGGTGGCGGAAGATGCTCCTCCAGAGCTGCGAGTTGCGGATTCGGTCGCCGAGGGACATGAACCCTGAACCCTCACACCGCCACGAAGCTGGCCGGGTCGCTCCACTGGCCTAACTCTTCCTGAAAGGTCCTGCTTATGTCCACCTCCAACTGCCCCTCGTCGGCCAACCGGATCGCGTAGCGCTCCAGGGGCCGCGGGGCGGGCCCTTCGAAGTTGATCCCGTCCGAGTAGAAGCCGCTGCCGTGGCAGGGGCACTTGAACCGCTGCTCGCCGGCCTGCCACATCGTGATGCAGCCGAGGTGGGTGCAGACGCTCCGCAGGGCGTAGATCTGCCGCCTCCCCCGGTACGCGCCGTGGACCACCCAGACGCCGTAACGCTCCTTGAACTTCGTCTCTACGCGGTCGGGCGGATAGTCGCCGGGGAAGCCGACTTTGAACCGGTTGGGCGGCTCGGCCAGGACGTTGGGCATCATGAACCGGGCGGCGGCGGCGGCCCAGAGCCCGTGGGCCGCCCCAAAGGCCGTAAACCCGAGCCCCAGCCACGAGCCGAACATCGTCGCCAGCAGCCCGCGGCGCTTCGCGTCCGGGCCCGCAGGCTGCGGCGGCGCGGCTGCCGGTTTGTCGCCACGATCCTCGCTCATCGGTCCGCCCTCGGAACGAACCCTCACGGGTTGCCCAACTTCCCTTTATTGTCGCCCCACAGGCCGCTGTCAACCGCTTTTGCACAGGCGGCTCCCCCGGCAACACTTCCGCCTTACCCCGACCGCGCGTACAATCATCCCCTGTCCAGCCAACTGAACTGAGGAGGCCTTGGGCAGTGAACATCCTGATCGTCGGCAGCGGGGGGCGCGAGCACGCCCTGGCCTGGAAGGTGGCCCAAAGCCCCCGGGCGGACCGCGTCTTTGTCGCCCCGGGAAACGCCGGAACCGCGCTGGAGGCCGAGAACATCGACATCCCGGCGGAGAACATCCCGAACCTGATTCGCTTCGCCAAGGACGCCCGGGTGGAGCTGACCGTGGTCGGCCCGGAAGCGCCGCTGGCGGCGGGGATCGTCGACGCCTTCGAGCAGCAGCGGCTGCGGATCTTCGGACCCACCAAGGCCGCCGCCGAGCTGGAATCGAGCAAGGCCTTCTGCAAGGACCTGTTGCGGAGCGCCGACGTCCCCAGCGCCGAGTACCACGTCTTCAGCGAGCCGGCCCGGGCCACCCGCTTTCTTCAAGAGCGGGAGGACGTGCCGGTGGTGGTCAAGGCGGACGGGCTGGCCGCGGGCAAAGGGGTGATCGTCTGCGACAACCGCCAGCAGGCCCTGGACGCCGTGAACCTCATCGGGCACCAGAAGGCCTTCGGCGCGGCCGGTGGCCGGATCGTGGTCGAGGAGCGGCTGCACGGCGAGGAGGCGAGCGTGCTGGCGATCACCGACGGCCGGACGATCGTCACCCTCCAGCCCGCCCAGGACCACAAGCGGGCCTACGACGGCGACACCGGCCCGAACACCGGCGGGATGGGCGCCTATTGCCCTGCCCCGCTGGTGGACGAAGCGATGCTCCACTGGATCGAGGAGCACGTCCTGGTCCCCACGGTCCACGCGATGAAGCGCTCGCGGCGGCCGTTCCGCGGGGTGCTCTATGCCGGGCTGATGATCACCAACCAGGGCCCCAAGGTGCTGGAATACAACGCGCGGTTCGGCGACCCCGAGGCCCAGCCCCTCCTGATGCGGCTCAAGACCGACCTGGTTGACCTGCTCGTGGCCGCCTGCGACGGGCGGCTGGACCAGATCGGGCCCTTGGAGTGGGACCCCCGAGCGGCCGTCTGCGTGGTGATGGCCGCCGAGGGCTATCCGGGCGAGTACCGCAAGGGCCTCCCCATCCGCGGCCTCGAAGCAGCCGACGAGGTGCCCGACGTCAAGGTCTTCCACGCCGGCACGAAGCTGGTCGACGGACAGCCGATCACCTCCGGCGGGCGGGTCCTTGGGGTGACCGCCCTGGGCGAGAGCATCGCCAAGGCCAAGCTCCAGGCCTACACCGCCGTCAAACAGATCCGCTGGGAAGGCGCCTGGTGCCGCAAGGACATCTCGGACAAGGCGTTCAAGGCGTAGGACCGCGGCAGGTGTCAAATCCCCGTCGTTGGCCGGTCCGGAAAATGAAGTTCCGGGACGGCCGGCGGGCGGCTGGCTCGCCACGCGACCCGGATGCTCCGGACGATTCCCCATCCCACCAGGGCCGGCAGTCCGCCCAGGATCGGCGGGAGCCGGAAGTTCGCGCTGCATCCCGTGAAAAGCCCGACAGCGCCGAGGACAAGAAACACCACCCCCAGCAGGAACGCCAAAACGGCACACGTCTTGTCAAACCAGCTCATGCTCGTTCTCCACGGTCTTGGCTGCCGCGGCTCGGCAACGCTTCTTGTGTAGAACATCACACCTGCCGCGTATTGGCGCGGAAGAACTCGGCGACCGCCGACTTGGGCGTCTCGCCTCGGGCCACGGAAAGCACGAGTTCGGCGTAGGCGTCCTGGTCGGCCACCAGCTCGATCTCGTTCAGCGCGAGGAACACGTAGGCCGTCACCGCGCCGACGCGTTTATTGCCGTCGAGGAAGGGATGGTTCTGGACGATGTGGAACAGGTACGCGGCCGCCATCTCGCACAGGTCGCCGTGGACGTGCCGCCCGCCGAACGCGGCCTGGGGCATGGCGATCGCAGCCTCGAGCAGACCCCAATCTCTCACTCCCTCCGTGCCTCCGTGCCGCGCGACCTGGTCGCGATGGATCGCGAGGATTTCATCGAGCGTGAGAAACGCCGGTCGCACCGGTTCACTCCGCCAGCCGCTTGAGGCTCTTCTCGTACCGCTGGTTCGCGGCCGCCAGAGCGCTCTCGAACCGCTTCCGGCGTTTCTTCTGCTTCGCCGGGACGATGACCAGCGCGTTGCCGTCGGTCGAGATATCCAGGGGAGTCTGCTCATCAATGCCGAGCAGCTCCAGGACGGAGCGGTCGATCACCAAGGCGAGACTGTTTCCGTGCCGGCTCAGCTTCTTGATCATCGTTCCATCTCCCGCGGGCGAGGATCGCAACTGGTTATACCATCGTAGTTCCAATTGTACTACCCGCGGTCGATCGCGTCAAACGGGGCGAATCCGCAGTGTGCGGTGCGGCCTTCGTGCCTGGCGATGAAGAGAAACGATTGTGCTCGGTGGTGAAAACAAGCGGGGGCCTTGCGGCCCCCGCTCGCTCGAGAATCGGTTTTCGTCGGGCAATTGGCTGCCCGGGCTCGATGGCCGGCCGTGCCGGATCAGTTCCTAGCTGTCGAGGATCGCTTCCGCCTCGTCGCGGTAGGCGTCCATGACGTAAGGAATGCGGGTCACGTCGGCGCACTCCTTGGTGAGGCTCATCAGGTCCTGGCGGCTGATCGAGGAGAGATTGAACCGCCGGGCACCGGCCATCAGTTGCTGCAGGCCGACGGAGAGCTTCTGCACGTAGGAGAAGACGCCCACCGCCCCCAGCGGGATCTTCGCCATCTCGTTCTTGCCCACCAGGTCGGCCACCTGCTCCCAGCAGACGAAGATCTCTTCCACGGTGCTGCCGTACTGGCTGACGGTCTTGGGCAGCCCGCCGTTGGACATCCACAGGGCGACGTTCTTGCCGACCATGCCGGGGATCATCAGCGCCCGGCCCATGCACACCGCTTTGACGAACGGCGAGCCCAGGGCGAGGGCCTTGAACACGTGGTCCTCGGCGCTGAAGCCGCCGGCGAAGGCCAGGTCGGGGACCCGCTCGCCGCGGGCCGCCAGCCGCCCGGCGAATTCCGCCGCCGCCGCGTGGAGGTAGATGCTGGGCATGCCCCACTCCTCCATCATCCGCCACGGGCTCATCCCGGTCCCGCCGGAAGCGCCGTCGATGGTCAAAAGGTCGATCTTCGCCTTGCCGCCCCACTTCAGGGCCATCGCCAGCTCGCGGAGCCCGTAGGCCCCCGTCTTCAGCGTGATCCGCTTGAAGCCCAGGCGGCGGAGCCGGTCGCACTCGACGAGGAAGCCCTCTTCGTCGACGAAGCCGAGGCGGCTGTGCCGCTCGAACTGCTTGATTGCCCCGTCCTGGTAGGCGGCCTGGATGATCGGGTCCGACGGGTCGGGGGTGACGATGTAGCCCCGCTTCTTCAGCTCCAGCGCCCGCTCGATCGAGTCCACCCTGATCTCGCCGCCGATGCACTTGGCCCCCTGCCCCCACTTCAGCTCGATCGTCTCCAGCCCGTGCTTCTGGATCACGTACTCGGCGACGCCCAGCCGGGTGTCCTCGACGTTCATTTGCACGAGGATCTCCCCCAGCCCGCGGTAGTACCGCCGGTATACGTCGATCCGCCGGTCGATGTCGGGCGCGAGCTTGATCTTCCCCTTGGAGTTCAGCTCCAGCCGGGGATCGATGCCGCAGACGTTCTCGCCGCAGACCAGCGTCACGCCGCTTAAGGCCGCGCCGACGGCGAAGTGATCCCAGTTCTTCCGGGCGATCTCCGTCGAGCCCAACGCCCCGGTGAACACCGGAGCGGCCATCTTCACCTTAATATCCCAGCCGTACTGCGTGGCGACGTTCACCGAGGGGAACGTGCAGGTATCCGGGTTGGCAGGGACCCCGAAGGGGAGCCCGTCTCCCCCGAGGGCGTAACCCTGGATGTTCAGGTGGGAGTAGTCGACCGGGTAGTCCTTGTCGCCGCCGGCGGTCACCTCCCCGAACGGCCCCGGATAGATCAATTCCCGGCCCCGGAAGGTGGCCTGAAAGACCTCGCAATTCCCCTTGCAGCCGTCCATGCAGCGCGAGCACAGCCCGGACTGCGGAACCACGGATCGCGAGCGATTCGACGACGAGGTCGCATCGTTCGCGTTCGGTCGCTGTAGATTCACGATCACGGCTCCTTGGCAAAGAACTGGAAATGTGGCACGGTCCTGAGATCCCCGATTATAGCAGCCGCGTTGTATGATGTATTGTCCATTTGCCTAATACATAATATTACCCCTGCTAATATTTGATCGCCTCTTTCCCTTCCTCTGCCAGGGGGTCAGGCCGAAATCGCTCCCCGAGAAGAATTCGGGAACGCGCAGATGTGCAATCCGGGATAAACGCGGCTTATGCCCGGCGGTGGTCCGCGGGAGGATCCTCGTCGAGGTCCTCCTCCAGCAGTTCGTCCATCAGCTTCTCGCCGCCAAACTGCTCCAGCCACCTTGCCACGTCCTCGGCCAGCAATGGAGGAACCGGCTTGGGCTCCGTTTTCGTCGTCGTCGGCTGCGGGGCTCGCCGGCGGGCGATCTCGCCGTGCCAGGCCTCGCTGTCCACGGCCCTCGCCCGGCGCCGCCGCGCGGCCCGCTGCACCCGGTGGTCGCTGGAAACCACGGTCAATTGCCGCGGCGAGGTCTGGGCCTCGATCAGCTCCTCGAGCATCGCGTCGGCGCTCTCGTGCCCCGCGGCGAAGCGGACCGTGATGCCGTGGTAGAGAAACGACCGAGGCAGTCCGGGCGGGGCGCCGCGGGCGTCAAAGACCACGGTCGTCTGGGCCAGTTCCTCGGGGCCCAACGATTCGACCAGAAATCGCAGCAACCCCAGCCGCGAGCGCTCCAATTGCCCGATGCCGAACCCCCGCCCGGGAATCCCGGCGCAGTACACCAGATTGTAGCCGTCGATGAGCAGTGGCATGGCAGAGCACGCAGTAAGCAGAGGGCAGCAGGCGGTTTAGCGGCGGCACTTGTGCCGCGCGTTTCTCGGCGGCACAGGCGGCCGTTTGGCCGCGGCACTTGTGCCGCGTGTTTGTCGGCGGAGGGCCCATCTACCAGCATTGTACAGCCCCCGGGCCCTGGCCTGAATGCCTTGCTGTTGAACATGGGCCCCCCGGAAGGTATCTTGGGGATCGGGCTTGTGAGGGGCAACAGTCGGCAGACTAAGACAAAGGAGGTGCTCGGATGAACCGATGCATTCGGGGTGTCTCCCGCCGGGACTTCTTGAAGGGCTCGGCGGCGGGGGTGTCGGCGCTGGCGGTCGTGCCGCGCAGCGTGCTGGGTGGTGCTGGCGAGTCGGCTCCCAGCGAGAGTCTCGGCGGGGCCCTGATCGGCTGCGGCGGCCGCGGGCCCGGGACGTTTCAGGATCTGGCCAGGGGCATGCGCGAGCATCTGGGCAAAGAGGTGCGCTTGCTGGCCCGCTGCGACGTCCGGTTCAAGAAGGAGTGCGACAACAAGGAGATTTACACCGACTTCCGCCGCGTGCTGGAGCGGAAGGACATCGACGTGGTGGCCGTCGGCACGCATCCCGGATGGCACGCCCTGGTCTCCATCGCTGCCATGGAAGCCGGCAAGGACGTCGTCTGCGAAAAGCCCATGACGCGGTCCATCGCCGAGGGCCGCGCGGTCGTCGAAGCCGAGCGCCGCTACCACCGCATCTTCCAGATCGGCACCTACGGCCGTTTCGGCGCCAACCGCCAGACGCACAAGCTGATGGCCAGCGGGCTGTTGAAGGAGTGCAAGGCCGTGGTCTTCCGCCGCGGCGGCTTCAAGATCCGCGAGTGGAGCGGGATCGTCAATCCCAAGCCGCAGGAGGTGCCCAAGTGGCTCGATTGGGACATGTACTGCGGGCCGGCGCCGTTGCGCCCCTATCACCCGCACCGCTTCGGCGGCACGCACCGCGGCTACTGGGACTACGAAGGGGGCGGACTGGCCGACATGGCCCAGCACCACCTCGACGGGTTCAACTACGAGTACGCCAAGGACTTCACCAGCCCGGTGGAAGTCGAGGCCCTTGCCCCGCCGGCGCATCCGGAGGCGTGCGGCCTGTGGGGCTGGGTCGAATTGACCTACGCCGACGGGCTGACGCTGGTCCTCGACGGCGGCGAATGGGGCCCCCGCTACGACCGCAAGCAGCAGCGCGGCGTGAGCCCCAGCGACCTCGCCAAGGAGGACCAGGAGAAGCTCAAGGCGATGCCCGACCCGGAGCCCCTGGTGAGCTTCGCCGAGGCCGTCCGCACCCGCAAACGCCCCGGCGGACATGCCGAGGCCGCCCACCGCACGGCCACCCTGTTCCACCTGGCCAACATCGCCATCCGTTGCGGGCGGAAGCTCCGCTACGATCCCGTCAAGGAGGAGATCGTCGGCGACGCGGAGGCCAACCGGCTTGTCTACCAGCCCATGCGGGCCCCCTGGCGACTCTAAAGCGAACACCCCAGCAAGAGGAACACGAACATGACCATACCCGAAAGACTCAAAGACCTCGTGGACCAGATGCCCAATCCGGATCAACGGGGCATGTTCACCACGGACGTGGACAAGGAGAAGATCGAGCGGGCGGTTGCCGCGATCCACGACGGCGGCCGCGAGTACGTCCTGGGATTGATCGGGATGCTCGTGCCGCCGGGCGAGGGAGACGACGCAAAGGCCCACTATGCCCTGCACTGCCTGGCCAACCACGTCCTCAAGATCCGCGACGAAAACGCCCGGCGGCAGTTCGGCGAGACGCTGGCCTCGCAACTGGGCGACCGGCCCAAGGGGGTGCAGGCTTACCTTTGCCAGGAACTGCAATGGGCAGGCCGGAGCGAGGCGTGTGCCGGCCTGGGCAAGCTCTTGACCGACGAGGATCTCTGCGCGCCCGCGGCGATGGCCCTGGTGGCCATCCGCGACGGCGCGGCCGAGCAGTTCCGGGCCGCACTCCCCGCGGCCCGGGGGAAGTGCCGGCTCCAGGTCATCCAGGGCCTCGGCGCGGTGGGCGACAGGCAATCGGCGGTCGCACTCCGGGAAGCGCTCACCGACCCGGACCGCGAGGTCCGCCTGGCAGCCGGCTGGGGACTGGCGCGGATGGGCGACGCCGGCGTGGACGCCCTGCTCAAGGCCGCCGATGTGGAGCCCGGCTGGGAGCGAATCCAGGCCACCAAACACTGCTTCGTGCTGGCCGAGAAGCTGGCGGCGTCGGGCCAGGCCCTCGCGGCGCGGCAGATCTACGCCCACCTCCGCGACACCCGCACGGACCCCAGCGAAGCGTACGTCCGCCAGTCGGCCGAAAAGGCCCTGGCGGCAACCAAGGAACCGTAAGAGAACAACGTGATCGAATTGTGATCGAACTCGTAGGACGGCCTTTCCAGGCCGTCTCGGAAAAACGAGGATACGGACATGGGCAAAGATGGACAGGGGAGCAGCCCGGGGACTGTCCCAATTTTCGCGGAGCGAAAATGGGACTGTCCCCCTCCGGCCGCGCCTCCGCACGCTGGCGTAGTTTCGCGGCGGGCGTTTCTGACACGCACGGCCGCCGCGGCGGCGTGCGCCGTGGTTCCGCGGCACGTGTTGGGGGGCCAAGGCCAAGTGCCGCCGAGCAGCAAGATCACCCTGGCCGGCATCGGCACCGGCGGACAGGGGATCCAGAACCTGGTCATATTCCAGCAATTCCCCGAGGTCCAGGTGGTCGCGGTCTGCGACGTGAATCGCGAGGGGGACGGCTACCTCTCGTGGAACTGGACCCAGGGCAAGGAGACGAGGGTCGCGGGCCGCGAGCCTGCGCGGCGCGCCGTGGAGGAGTATTACGCCCAGGAGAAGCGGTCCGGAAGCTACCGGGGCTGCAAAGCCTACAGCGATTTCCGCGAGCTTCTGGCCAAGGAGGACGTCGACGCGGTGATGGTGGGGACGCCCGACCACGCGCACGCCGTGGTGACGATGGCCGCACTCAGGCTCGGCAAGCACGTCTACTGCGAGAAGCCGCTTACCTATTCGGTCTACGAGGCCCGCCAGGTGGCCGAGGCGGCCCGCCGCGCGAAGGTCGCCACGCAGTTGGGCAATCAGGGGCAGGCCTCCGAGGAGGCCCGCTTGGTGCGCGAGTTCATCCTGGACGGGGCGATCGGTCCGGTCCGCGAAGTGCACGTCTGGAGCCCGGCCCGATTCTGGGCCTGGCCGGCCGGCGAGGGCCGTCCGCCGGAAACCCCTCCCGTCCCCGACGGATTGGATTGGGACCTGTGGCTGGGGCCGGCGCCCCGGCGGCCGTATCATCCCGCGTACTGCCCGTGGACCTGGCGGAACTGGTGGGATTTCGGCACGGGCCTGCTGGGAG
>Ga0153916_10000501_pt1 | contig 26233 bp, 28 predicted proteins | sample Opewatmetagenome_FD_109642 | JGI IMG/M metagenome (GOLD analysis project Ga0153916, IMG submission 109642) | Freshwater wetland microbial communities from Ohio, USA - Open water 3 Core 3 Depth 4 metaG | ecosystem: Environmental > Aquatic > Freshwater > Wetlands | place: USA: Ohio, Lake Erie...
GCGACAACTGGTCACTGATCTCGGGCGAGGCCGAGCTGTTCGGCATCTCGCTGGACTCGGTGAAGTCGCACCAGAAGTTCCGCGACAAGTTCAGCCTGCCGTTCCCGCTGCTCGCCGATGCGGAGCACACGGTCTCGCAGGCGTACGGAGTGTGGGGGCCGAAGAAGTTCATGGGGCGGGAGCACATGGGCGTCGATCGGACCACGTTCATCGTCGGGCCGGACGGCAGGGTGGCACGTGTGTTTCCGAAGGTGACGCCGGCGGGGCACGCGCTGGAGATCCTGCAGGCGCTCAAGGAGTTGAAGGGCTAGCGCCGCGCGCGGCCCGCGATCGGGAGACGACGATATGCCTCAGGGAAAATGCGCGTTCTGCGGGACGTTCGTCACAGGCGGCGGCATCGCGATGGGCAAGCACTCGGTCGCCTGCACGTCGTGCGCGCCGCTCGCGCAGAAGTGGCTCGAGCAGCACGGCGAGGCGCAGCCCGCCGCCCCCGCCGAGAAGCCGGAAAGCGCCGCGACGTAGGCGCCGGGAAGATCGGCTCAGGCGAGTCCCTTCTGGATCTTGAGCCGTCGGGTCTTTGCCCGCTGCCGCGCGATTGTCCGCACGGTCCAGAGGAACCAGAACGCGATCCAGCCGCTCAGCGCGATTCCTGAGAGGGCGATCCGTGTCGAGTCCGTGATCGGTTCGATCTTCACGTCGTCGGCCGTGATGTCGATCACGGCGACGGGCGTCGACGAGCCGCCGCCGCCGCCACCGCCCCCCTCGCCCTCGTTGCTTTCGTCGGGCTTGGCGCCGTTTTCTCCGCGCTCTGTGTTCGTGCCGCGCCCGAACCCCATGCCGAAGCCGAACGATACACGCGCGACGGGGATCAGCGTATGGCCGTCGCGTTCGACCGGCGTCCCGAAGCAGACGCTAGCGCCGACATCCTCCCCGATGTTTCCGACCCGGTGAACGATTTCGTCAATGGTGGTCGATTCCATCACTTGCTCCTTCTCGGCCTGAACATCCGCGCGATGACCGCCGCCGCGACCGGGGCGGCGACAAACGCCACCATCCGCCCGCGGTCTTCCGTCGCCGGCATCGCGACCCGGCGCAGCGTGTCCGGCTCGCGCACGATCAACGTCACCGGCGCTTCGCTCTGAACAAGGAAATCGGTGGTGCCCAGCCGCGCTTCGATCCCGCGGCGCCGCACGACCGCCTCGACGGTCCGGCCGGGGCGGCTGCTGACGGTGACGGTGCGTAGCTCGTTCTTCACGCGCACGGCGATCTCCGGGCCCGACGCCTGCCTGCAGCGCCCATCATGCTCCTGCGGGGCGCCCGCTGACAATGGCCGTCCGGACTGAAGAATTGGCAACTCCCGGGCGTCGGCCGGTAGCGCCACGCCCTGGCTATGTGCCACTATCTCCCGCAAGCGAGGAGGCGCCCGAATGGTGAAGCTGATCTACTGCATCTCGAAGAAGCCGGAGCTCAGCGTCGAGGAGTTCCAACGCTACTGGCACGAGACGCACGGCCCGATCGCCGGCAAGATCCCGGGGCTGATCCGCTACGTGCAGTCCCACGTCCTGCCGGAGCTGTACGACCGCCAGCCCCCGCCGTTCGACGGCGCCGCCGAGCTGTGGTTCAAGGATCTGGACGCCATGCGCGCCGCCATGCAGTCGCCGGCGGTGCGGGCGGCGATGGAGGACGAGAAGAACTTCATCGACCACAGCCGCGTGGCCTCGTTCGTCACGGTCGAGAAGCCGATCGTAGAGTCCTGACGCGCGCCCCTCAGCCGCAGATCTTCGCCAGCGCGTCGCGCACGGCCGCCGCGCGCTCCAGCACGGCGTCCGGATGGTCGGCGACGACGAAGTTCAGGTGGCGGCAGCCCGCCTCGACATACGGCGCGATGAACTCGGCGACCTGCGCCGGCGTCCCGTACGGCGTATATTTCTCGAACGCCTCGAACGGCAGCTTGTAGAACGCCTGCATGCTGCCGGCGACCTTCTGCTTCGCCGCGTCGCGGTCCTCGTCGACGCCCATCCAGACCTGCATGCCGCGCGGGAACCGCACGTCGCCGCGGCCCGCCTCGGTCGCAAACTCGGCGATGCGCTCGCCGGCCTCCGTGAAGCGCCGCACCGACACCCAGATGCCCGTCCAGCCGTCGGCGTAGCGCGCGGTGCGCCGCAGCGCCGCGTCGGAGCGGCCGCCGACCTGCATCGTGACGCCGCCGGCGCGGAACGCCTTCGGCCGCATCCGCACGCTGTCGAGCTTGAAGTACTTGCCGGCGAACGACGTCTCCTCCGCAGTCCAGAGGCTGCGCAGGATCTGCATCGACTCGTCGGTGCGCCGCGCCCGCGTCTTCGGGTCGATGCCGCACGCCCACCACTCGTTCGGATCCTCGCCGCCGATGCCGATGCCCATGATCAGCCGCCCGTGCGAGAGCTGGTCGACCATGGCCGCCTGCAGCGCGACGGGTGTCGGGTGGCGCAGCGCCAGCAGGTAGACGCATGTCTGCAATTCCAGCTTCTCGGTGACAGCCGCGATCGGCGCGAGCTTGATCAGCGCGTCGCTGCCGGAGCCGTAGAACGTCACGTGGTCGCCGACGAACACGCCGTCGAACTCCATCGCCTCGGCCTGCTGCGCCCACGGGACGATGCGGTCCTCGGCGCCGCCGGCGGGGACGAAGATCTTCGGCATGATGAGGGTCATTGCAACGCGCTCCTGTCTACCGGTCGTCCAACGGGCTGTGCGCCGGTCCTACGATGCCGCTCTCGCGCAGCCGGGCGATCTCGTCCCAGGTGTAGCCGGCCTGCAGCAGCACCTCCTCCGTGTGCTCGCCGTGGTGCGGCGCCAGGCGCGCTATCCGGACCGGCTCGCCGTCGACGCTGATGCCTATGCCGGGCAGCCGCACCGGATCATGCCCCGGGTACGCGACCTCATGGATGTAACCGTTCGCCGAGGCCTGCGGGTCCGCCGCGACTTCCGCATAGTCTTGGACGACCGCCGCGAACACGCCGATGGCATTCAGGCGGTCGACCCATTCCTGCGCGCTCGCCGTGAGGAACACCTCGTCGAAGATCGCGATCAACGCCTCGCCGTGCGTCCCTACGCGCCCGATGTAGGTGCTGAAGCGCTGGTCTTCCGCCAGCTCCGGCCGGCCGACCGCATGCGCCACGTCCGGCCACGCGCGGTCCAGCAGCATGCCGATGACGAACCACCTGCCATCGCCGGCGCGGTACAGACGCCAGAACGGCCGTGACCCACCACGCTCGGAGCGGGGACGCAGGCGGCCGCTGAAGAGATGCGTCGCGATGTCGAACGCCTGCAGCGAGATCTGGCTGCCGAGGAGGGACGTGTCGAGCCTCATCCCGCGGCCCGTCAGGTTCCGGCTCACGAGCCCGGTCAGGATCGCGATCGTGGCGTGCAGCGCGCCCGCCTGGTCGGCGATCGGCACCTGCGCGGGCAGTGGCGGATCGTCGGGCTCGCCATTCGTGCTGGCGAAACCCCCGCGCGCCTGCGCGAGGATGTCGAATGCTCCGGCGTCGGCGTCCGGCCCCGACGGCCCGAAGCCCGACGCCTGCACGTAGACGATCTGCGGGTTGATCGCGAACAGCGCCCCGTAACCCAGGCCCAGCCGTTCGATGGCGGAGATACGGAAGTTGTTGATGAGGACGTCGGCGCCTGCAGCGAGGCGCAGGAAGACCTCTCGCCCCTGCGGCTGCTTGAGGTCGATGGCGATCGACCGCTTGCCCCGGTTGTGTGCCTCGAAGTAGCTGCTCAGCCCGAGTTCCGCGTTCAGCCAGGCGAAGCGGCCCGGATCGCCGGAGGCGCGTTCCTCGACCTTCACCACGTCCGCGCCGAGGTCAGCGAGGACCGCCGTCGCGTACGTTCCCTGCTGCCAGACCGTGAGGTCGAGGATGCGGATCCCTTCGAGCGGCTTTCGCATGCCCGGATTCTCGCGTCCCGGCGCCGCAGTGTCCAGAACGGGTGCGACCGTTTGACCCGCTATGGCCCATCGCCTACAACGTGGTCATGCCTGTGTCTGTGTTGGACGCGCCCGAGGTCTACGCCCGCCTCGACAGTGAGGGCCTGTACGGCCGCATCGCCGGCTTGCCCGGGCAGATCGATGATGCGTGGCGCGCGGCGAGCGCGCTCTCGCTGCCCGCGACGTACCGCGACGTCGACCACGTCGTCGTCCTCGGAATGGGCGGCTCGGGGATTGGCGGCAGTCTGCTGCAGGCGCTGGCCGCTGACGTGGGTGCGCGCGTGCCGGTGACGGTGGTGCGCGGCTACACGCCGCCCGCCTGGGCCGACCGGCGCGCGCTGGCGATCGCGTCGTCGAACAGCGGCAACACGGAGGAGACCGTGGCGGCGCTCGAGGCCGCGCTCGCGGCGCGGGCGCAGTGCGCCGTGATCACGACCGGCGGCCGGCTGTTGGAGCTGGCGCGGGCTCACAACCTGCCGGCGCTCACGTTCGACTGGGACGGCGAGCCGCGCTCGGCGCTCGGCTGGAGCACCGTGTCGCTGCTGGCGATCTGCTGCGGTCTCGGGCTGCTGCCGGATCTGTCGGGGGAATTGGACGAAAGTGTCGCCGGGATGCGCTCGTTGCTGCGCGAGGCCGCCCGCGACGTGCCGGAAGCGTCCAACCGGGCGAAGCAGCTTGCACGGCGGATCGCCGGCAGACTGCCGGTATTCGTCGGCGCGCAGGCGCTCGCGCCCGTCGCCTACCGCTGGCGCACGCAGTTCAACGAGAACGCCAAGTCGTGGGCGATCGCCGACGAGCTGCCCGAGATGAACCACAACGCGCCCCTCGGCTACGGTGCGCCGGCGGCGCTGCTGCCGCTGCTGCACGTCGTGTTGCTGCGGCACGCGGCGATGCACCCGCGCATCGCCCTGCGTATCGAGGGGACGCTGCAGCAGCTCGCGGATGCGGGCGTCGCCGCCGAGGTGCTCGACGTGCCCGGGCCGTCGGTGCTGGCGCAGGTGCTGTGGGCCGTGCAGATGGGAGACCTCGTGAGCTACTACGCCGGCCTGCTGCACGGCGTCCATCCGTCGCCCGTCGAGGCGCTGGACTGGCTGAAGCGCTACATGGCGGGTCGATAGCCGGCGTCAGCCGCCGGGCACGCTCGTCGTCGGCGACTCAATTAACCGCCCGACGTCCAGGTCAACGCCGATGATTACGACGATCTCCGCGGGGTTCGCAGCCATGGCGGCGCGTTCCGCGTCTGTGGCGTCGCGCACCTGTGACGGGTCGATCTGCAGCCAGTTGGCGAGCAGATACGCGTTGCGCCGGTTCGTGCCCTTCACGTCGATGATCTCGGACTTCGCGTGCTGCGCGCCGTCGAACACGTTTGCGGCGTTGAGCTCGTTCGTGGGATAGCCCTTGCCGGCGATGAACGCGACGATGCGCGTGGCCAGCCCGTCGGCGCCCGTGCCGTTCTGCACCTGCACGCGCACCGGTTCGGGCGTCACCGTCGCCTCCGGCGCGCCTGCGTCCGCCTTGTCGGCGAAGACGGACTGCACGATCTCGTGGATGCGCTGGGCGTTGCCGACGAGCACCTCGGCGCCCTGCTGCGTCGTGTATGGCGCCATGGCCGGCCCGAGCGACACGGCGTGGAGCTGGTCCTGCACCTGGCTGGCCAGGAGCGCGTACCCTGGGATGAGCGGATCGCTGATGTCCGTGTGGATGGCGCTCTTGTACTTGTCCCAGAGGCCCGTGGCGTTCGACAGCACGTTGAGACTCTTCGCCTTCTCGATTGCCGCGAAGATCACGCGCTGTTGCCGCTGGATGCGGTCGAGGTCGTCGCTGTTGAACCGGACGCGCGCGTAGGCGAGCGCGTTCTTCCCGTCCATGTGCTGGAGCCCCGGCTTGAAGTGCACCGGGAAGTAGTCACCGGGCAGCTCCGTCTCCGAGTAGTACGGGTCGTACACCTCATCCGGCACGTCGACGTCGATGCCGCCGAGGTCATCGATCACCGTTTCGAATCCCTTGAGATCGACGAGCACATAATGGTCGATCTTGATGTCGAACGGATCGGCGGCCAGCACCTGCTTGAGCAGGCCGACGCCGCCGCCCGGGTACTTCCCCATCTCGCCGGCCACGTACACCGTGTTGATGCGGTCCTGGTACGTGCCGCCCTGCTTCCCCGGGATGTCCACCATCAGGTCACGCGGGATGCCGAGGATGCCGGCCGAATGCGTCTTCGGGTCGACTCGCACGATCATCAGCGTGTCGGTGCGCGTGGGCACGTCGCCTTCGCGGGCGCGCCGGTCGAGGCCCATCACGAGAATGTTGATCGGCTCCTGGGAACCGCTGTTGCCAGCCGCGTCGATGCCGGGCGCGTGGCCGAAGGCGCCGGGCAGCGTGATCTCGTTGCCTCGGAAGAAGATGCTGTCGACATGAGTGATGATCACCAGCGCGAGGTAGGCGGAAATGACTGCAAACAGCATGATCGCCGCGCCGATGAACGCTCGTTGGCCGCGGGTCGATGGGGGGGTGGAAGGTTCGCGCCCGGTAGACACTGAACCGAGCGTATCGGGCGAGGATCAGGGTGTCAAGCAGATGGGACACCCGCCCATGAACCGCTTTCATTGACACGGCGCGAGGGTGCCCCTATGATCCGCAACACCCTGCCACGGCACCGTGGCGGGATGCCGATCAGATCGTGTGTTCGAACAAAGGAGTCGGTTGATGCCTGATATGAGTGTCGAGGAAGCGGTGAAGCAGAACTGCCAGGCGCTGCTCATCGGCGACCTCATGCGCGTGATGAACGACCTCACGCCCGAGGCGATGGCGCAGGTCATGCAGAATGCCGGCGGCGGCATGGGCGCCATGCCGGCGCTCCGGTCGTTCGATGTCCAGAGCCACGAGCAGCAGGGCGACGACCATGTCTTCAAGATTAAGTTCGCCGGCGACCAGGACTTCACCGCCGTCGCCACCTGGCGAGATGTCGGCGGCGCCTGGAAGATCGCCGCGCTCGAGATGGAGCAGTAGATGGACGCTCAGGAGTTCATGCAGGGTCACGCCGACAAGGCTTGCGCCGGGCGCATCGCCGAGATCATGGGGGATCTCACGCCGGACGCGCTTGCACAGGTCGGGCCGCTGATGGCGGGCGCGCCCAACCCGCTCAAGACCAACACGGTCGTGCCGGTGAGCAAGAGCGGCGACGACCACATCTTCGACGTGACGTACGCCGGCGACGGCGGCGCCACGGTGTCGATGCGCGAAACCGTGCGCCAGATCGACGGCGTCTGGAAGATCGTCAAGCTGGAGCGCCCATCATAGTACCGCGCCACAGGATTCAAACGACAAGCGGCAGGCCATCGGCCTGCCGTTTCGCTTGTCCTTGAGGGCGCGTCCGTCGAAGGGTTACCCCTCGCGCGCCTTCTGCGCCTCCGCGATCACCTTCTGCGCGATGTGCGTCGGCACCTCGTCGTAGTGGTTGAACGCCATCTCGAAGCTGCCGCGGCCCTGCGTGATCGACCGCAGGTCGGTGGCGTAGCGCAACACTTCCGCCAGCGGCGCCTCCGCGTCGATCACCGTCATGCCACTCTCGCCCGGCGACATGCCGTGTACCTTGGCGCGCTTGCCGTTGAGGTCGCTCATCACGTCGCCGGTGTTCGCCTCCGGCACGGTGATCTTCATCGTGACGACGGGCTCTAGCAGCACCGGGTTCGCCTTCAGTGCGCCCTGCTTGAGCGCCTGCGAGCCCGCCAGCTTGAACGCCATCTCCGACGAGTCGACGGGATGCTCCTTGCCATCGAACAGGGTGACGCGGATGTCCACCATCGGGAAGTGCGCCAGCGCGCCTTCGTGCAGCGCCTCCTGCACCCCCTTCTCCACGGCGGGGATGTAGTTGCGCGGCACCGCGCCGCCCACCACCTTGTCCACGAACTCGAAGCCGGCGCCTTTGTTCGGCTCGACCGTGATCGCGACGCGCGCGTACTGGCCGTGGCCGCCGGTTTGCTTCTTGTGGATGTACTCGGATTCGACCTTCGTCGTCACCGTCTCCCGGTATGGCACGCGCGGCGGGTGCAGGTCCACCTCGACGCCGAACTTGCGCTTCATTTTCTCGGCGGCGACCTCGACGTGCGTCTCCCCCATGCCCGAGATGATCGTCTCGCCTGTGGCCTCGTCCCGGCGGACGACGAGCGTCGGGTCCTCCTCCGCGATGCGCTGGAGCGACGGGCCGAGCTTGTCGACGTCGGCTTTCCCCTTCGGCGTCACGGCGATGTTGAACGGCGGCTTGGGGAACTCGATCGCCGGCAGCGTCAGGACGTGCTCCTTCGTGCAGAGCGTGTCTCCGGTGACCGTCTGGGCCAGCTTGGCGACCGCGCCGATGTCGCCGGCCGCGAGCGTCGGCACGTGGTCCTGGGTCTTGCCCCTGAGCAGGATGAGCTGGCCGACGCGCTCGTCCGCGCTGTGGTTCGCGTTCCAGACGTGCGAGTCGCCTTTCAGCGTCCCGGACACGACGCGGAGATACGTCAGCCGCCCGACGAACGGGTCCGCCGCCGTCTTGAACACCAGCGCGGCGAGCGGCGCGGAGGCGTCGGCCTTGAGCGGCTCGTCGCCCCCGTTGCTCTTCGCGGCGCGCGGCGCCACGTCGGCGGGCGAGGGGCAGTCCTCGACGATCGCGTCGAGAAACTTCGCGATGCCGATGTTCTTCGTCGAGGAGCCGGCGAACACCGGGCAGACGACGCCGGCGGCGATGCCCTTCCTCAGCGCGGCCGCAATCTCCGCCGTCGTCAGATCCTCGCCCTCCAGGTACTTGGTCAGCAGCTCGTCGTCCGCCTCCGCGACCGCCTCCATGAGCTGCTCGCGCGCTGCCGCGACCGCGTCGGCCATGTCCGCAGGCACCTCCGCCGGCGTGCCCTTCTCGCCCATGTACGCCTTGTTCTCGATGACGTTGATCACGCCCGCGAACGTGTCCTGCGCCCCGATCGGCAGTTCCAGCGGCGCCACCTTCTTGCCCCAGAAGCTCTGGAGCTGTTGCACGGCCCCGGCGAAGTTCGCGTTCTCGCGGTCCATGCGGTTCACGAACACCACGCGCGGCAGCCGCGCCTGGTCAGCGTGGTGCCACGCCATCTCCGTCCCCACCTGCACGCCCGCCACGGCGTCCACGACGATCGCGCCGAAGTCGGCGGCGCGGATGCCGCTCTTCACCTCGCCGACGAAGTCGGAGTAGCCGGGCGTGTCGATGATGTTGAGCTTGTGGTTCGACCACTCGCACGGGATGAGCGCCAGGTTGATGCTGATCTTCCGCTTGATCTCGTCGGGCTCGAAGTCGGACGCCGTCGTGCCGTCGTCCACCTTCCCCATGCGGGAGGCGCCGCCGCTGGAGAAGAGCGCCGCTTCGGCCAGGGAGGTCTTGCCGGTGCCGCCGTGGCCCAGCAGCACGACGTTGCGGATCTGGTCGGTCCTGTACTCTTTCATGCCCGGTCCGTGCTCCTAGCTGCCGATTCAGTCAATGAGCCCGACAATGTCCGACGAGGTTGGGGACAGGATCATAGCAAGGGACGCCGCTTAGCCGACAGGGCCGCCCGGCATCGTCCCGGCCCTTGACGGGGAGCCTGCGGGTGAGGGGATCGAGACGGTACCGGGCCATTCTCTCCGGCGAGGCGCTACGGTCAGGCCCGCCCCGATCCGACAACATGGAAGGAGTGGGTGAGGCGCGCCATGAAACTCTCGTTCCACAAGCCTGAGACCGCCGGGCAGTCCGGCCCGGAGATGCTCGTCGACCGTGGCATCCTTGCGGCGTGGTTCATCGAGTACCGCCTTGCGCAGGAAATCGAGCGGGCGCGCCGCTACGACCGCCCCCTGGCTGTGCTGCGCGCTACGCCCCAGACCCTGGCCGGCGAGGCCCTGCCCGAGCAGGCTCTTGCCGCCGCCGCTGAAGCGGCGACCGTCGCCGCCCGTGCCACCGATATCGTAGGCTGGGAGGGTCCGCAGACCATCCTGATCCTCATGCCGGAGACGCCGCCCGAGGCCGCCCGCGTCGCCGCCGCCCGCTGGCGCAACGAGATATGGGTGCGCAGCCGCGGCTTCGGCGGCCACAAGTGGCAGCTCACGTTGCTGGAGTGGCAGATCACGCCCCTGGATGAGGTCGACGAGTCCGCCCGCCCGGTCGCAAGCGGGCTGCCCGCCGCCGGGCGCGAATCGGCCGCTTGACAGGCGCCGGACATTTGTTCTATTAGTGCTTCGCGGGTTCCCACGACTCGAAACGCCTAAGCCGGCGCGGTGGGGAGATTTCGCGGGGTGTCTTGACCTGTTATAACTTGTCCGGCATCGCACTCGGCGTAGTATGCAGCAGTGACGGCGCCCCAGCTTGTCTGCGTTCCTCAGCCACCATGCTTGCAGACACGCTCGGGCGGCGTCTCTTTGTCAGGAGAACACCGTGAAGGTCGTATTCCTCGAAGACGTCCCCGGCACCGCCAAGATCGGCGAGATCAAGGAAGTGAAGCCCGGCTTCGCCCGCAATTACCTGCTGCCGAGGCGCCTCGCCCTGCCGGCGACGCCCGCGATGGTGCAGTCCGTCGAGAAGCGCGCAGTCCGGGAGGCGCGTCTGCAGGAAGCGAAGGACGACGACGCGCGCACCGTCGCTGCCAAGCTCGAGAACGTTGCTTACACGATCACGGCGAAGGCCGGCCCGGCAGGCAAGCTCTTCGGCTCCGTCGGCACCGCCGATATCGCCGCCAAGGTGGGCGAGACGCTCCACGCGGAGTTCGAGCGCCAGAATGTCCTCCTCCCGGAGCCGATAAAGGAGCTGGGTGACTACTCGGTGAATGTCCGCCTGACCCGCAACGTCAGCGCGAAGGTGAGCGTGAGCGTCGTCGGCGAAGACGGCACGACCGCCGCCGACATCAAGGCGCGCGCCGAGGGCGGCGCGCCGGCGGCCGCGGCGGAAGCCGTCGCCGAGGAGCCGGCAGCCGAGGCCGAAGAAGAGACCGCCGCCGAAGACGAATAGGCCGTCGCCGCGGCGACCGCCCTCGTCCTCGGCGCACCGCGGCCGGCCTTCGGGCCGGACCGGAGACACGCGACGAGATCGAGGCGCAGGGAGGCAGCCGCGTTGCCCATCGCAGTCGACTACCAGATCACCCTCCGTGAGGCCGAGAAAGCGCTGCGCGGCGCGCAGACGGCCGACGATGTCCGCAACACCTGGCGGAAGTACAACAGCACGCTCGGGCATCGCACGCTCGGGCGGCTGCTGCTCGGTCGTTCGGCCGCCGAGCTCCTCGCCAGGCACAAGCCCGATCCTGGAACCGAGGACTAGCCCGTGGTAACCGCAGACAAGCTCCCTCCGTTCGACGTCGAAGCGGAAGAGGCGTGCATCGCCTCCATCCTCGTGGATGAGGAGGCGATCGGCCGCGTCGAGGGTCTCGTCCAGCCCGAGGACTTCTACCGCGACCAGAACCGTTGGGCGTACGAGGCGTGCCTGGCCCTGTGGGAACGCAACGAGTCCATCAACCAGGTGACGCTCGCGCACGAGCTGTCGCGCCGCGAGCGCCTCGACGACGCCGGCGGCCTGCCGTACATCTCGCGCATCGTCGGCGAGCTGGCGACGCCGATCGGCGTCGAGCACTACGCGCAGATCGTCAAGCGCGACGCGACGTATCGGGCGATGATCACCGCCGGCTCGCAGATCGTGCAGGTTGCGTACCAGGGCGGCCCGGACCTCGACGGCGCCATCGCCCGTGCCGAGAACCTGATCATGTCCGTGCGGCAGTCGCAGCGCATGAGCGACCTCGTGCCGCTGCGCCAGCTCCTCGACGAGTTCTGGGAGACGCCGGGCATCGACGCGGTCTTCGCCGGCACCATCGGCGCGGTCCGCAGCGGCTTCATGGATCTCGACACGCTGCTCGGCGGCTTCCATCGCTCCGACCTCGTCGTGCTGGCGGCACGCCCGAGCGTCGGCAAGTCGTCGATGGTGCTCAACTTCGCGCGCAACGCCGCCGTCGGCCAGAACGCGCGCGTCGCCATCTTCACGATCGAGATGGCGGGCGAGCAGCTCGCACAGCGCCTGCTCGCGGCCGAGTGCGGCGTCGACGCGTCGCGCCTGCGCCTCGGCCAGATGACCGAGGCCGAGGAACGCCGCGCCATGAATGCGACCGGCGAGCTGTCAGGCCTCGACATCTACATCGACGATTCGTCCGTGGTGACGGTCGGTCAGCTCCAGACGAAGCTGCGGCGCCTCGCCCAGCAGCTCGGCGGCATCGACCTCGTCGTCATCGACTACCTACAGCTCATGCAGGGCAGCAGCCGCTCGCGCGACAACCGCGTGCAGGAGGTGAGCGAGATCTCCCGCGGGCTCAAGATGCTCGCGCGCGACCTTGACGTGCCGGTGATCGCCGCGGCGCAGCTCTCGCGCGCGCCGGAGATGCGCCAGCCGCACATCCCGATGCTCAGCGACCTGCGCGAGTCCGGCAGCATCGAGCAGGACGCCGACGTCGTGATGTTCCTCTACCGCGAGGACATCTACGTCACGCGCGAGGAGTGGGAGACGCGCAACTTCGACCAGCCGTACCCGGAGGGCATCACGAAGCTGATCGTCGCCAAGCACCGCAACGGCCCGACCGGCGTCGTCCACCTGCGCTTCCGCAACCACCTCTCGCGCTTCGAGGACCTGATGGTGGTCGAGGAGGAGACGGCGTAGGGTGAGCGACGGCTTCTTGTCGGCCCGTGAGCTGCTGGAGAAGTACTGGATTGATCGTTCTCTTGATGCCGCGCTGAACCGAAATGACCAGATCCAGTTCGGTTTGGCCGATCTGGACCAACTTGTCGGCGGGCTCGCGCGGGGCGGATTGTTGGCAGTGGTAGGTAGCCGCTGGGTTGGGAAGACCTCGATGCTCCTCAGGGTGACTCGCCAAGCTGTGGTGCAACACAATGCCAGGGTTCTGGTGCTATTGGACTCTCGAATCCGGCACGAGATTCCTCACCGCCTCGCGGTGTGTAAGGCTGAGCTAGCCAGGCCTGGCAGAAGCGGTGAGGCGCGTGCGCGGCAGCTTGACGGACTCGTTCGAGCGTACTCGTCGCTGCTTCGCGCCCCCGTGGTTGGAGGGAACCTGAGTGAGATAGCTCGGCAGTTGCGCTCATCGGGCGCGGCCAGCGGGGTCGATCTCGTGGTCCTCGATTGCACGCGGCAACTCTCTGCCGATGGGCAGCACGTCCGAGATTTTGACAGTGTCTGCCGTGTCCTTAAGCTTCTCGCGCGTGAGATCGATTCCCCTGTGATCTTCTCCGTCCCCGTGCACCGGTATGCGTGCTCGCCTGACGGGTCATTGTCTTTGGAGGCCGTCCCCGAGCCTGTCGAGCATCACGCCGACCTCGTGATTGGGATCCACCGCTGGGCAGCTGCGCCCAGCTCACCACCAACCGATTTAGCAACTCTCACCATCTTGAAAAATCGTCGCGGTCCTCTTGGCACCGCCACGCTTCACTTGGATCAGGGATATCTCACGCAAATAGGGCTTCTCTCGATGACTCATGGGTCGGATCAGCACAGGCGTGTTGGTCAAGGTGGCGGAGCAACCTTCTTCTTTGTGAATCGTGAGGTCAGGAGCGTGCGGCGTGCGAAGCTCGCCTGACTCTCGTTTTTCCGGGTTCCCGGCGCGTGCCGAGGCGACGGCGATCCCACGCGTCTTCTTCACCGACGTGCTGCCGCGCCTGGCGGATGATGCGACGGCGCTCGGCGTGACGCTGTACGCCTTCAAGGCGCTGCAGGCGAAGCGCGGCTCGCCGCGCTGGCTCACGACCGACGAGCTGGCAGCGGACCCGTCGCTCGCTGCGTATCTGGCCGCCGCTGGTGCGTCGGACGATGCGATCGGCGCCGGGCTGCGGCGCGCGGCGGAGCTGGGCGTGCTGCTGCCGCTTACGGTCGAGAGCGATGGGCGCCGCCTCGAGCTGTACTTCCTCAACGCGCCCGCTGATCGGCGCGGCATGGAGGCGGTGCGCTCAGGCGCGGTCGAAGTCGGACGCGTCGTGCCGATGCCGGCGCTGCGCAGCGAACGCTCGTCCGTCTTCGCGCTGTACGAGTCGCTCATCGGCACCATCTCGCCGCTGATCGCCGACGAGCTGTCGGAGGCCGAGCGGTTGTACCCCGCCGACTGGCTGGAGGCGGCGTTCCGCGAGGCGGCGGCGCAGAACGCGCGGAGCTGGCGCTACGTCTCTCGCATCCTGGAACGTTGGGCGATCGAGGGCCCGGACCATGCGAAAACTGAGCGAGATCCTGCCGCCCCAGACGGGCCGTCCGGCGAAGAACGCTACTTCCGCGGGAAGTACGGCCGCATCCTCCGGCAGCGTCTCCAGCCCTGACGAGGACGCGGGCGGCTGCCCGTACTGCCGCGGCGCGCGCTTCGTGCGGCTGAACGTCGGGCCCGAGCACCCCGACTTCGGCAACGCCGTGCCCTGCCGCTGCGCCGCGCAGGAGAGCGCTGACGACCGCCGTGAACGGCTCCTCCGCTACTCCAACATCGGCGCGCTGGCGCGGCTCTCGTTCCGCAACCTCATCGCCCGCGGCCGCAGCGCCGGCGCCCGCGAGCAGGAGCTGTACAAGCAGTGCGTCGACGACGCCCGCGCTTTCGCCGATCAGCCCGACGGCTGGCTGCTGCTCTCCGGCGCGAGCGGCTGCGGCAAGACGCACATCGCCGCCGCGATCGTCAATCGGCTGCTCGAGCGCGGCGAGCCCGCCCTGTTCGTCGTCGTGCCGGACCTGCTCGACCATTTGCGCGCCGCGTACCAGCCCGGCGCCGAGGTCGGCTACGACGAGTTGTTCGAGCGCGTGCGCAACGCGCCGGTCCTCGTGCTGGATGATCTCGGCACGCAGGCGCAGACGCCGTGGGCGCAGGAGAAGCTGTTCCAGCTCATCAATCACCGCTTCAACACTCGCCTGCCCACCGTGGTCACCACGAACCTGCTCCCCGAGCAGATCGACGACCGCCTCCGCACGCGCCTGACCGACGCCGGCATCGCCCGCGTCTATGTGCTCGAGGCGAAGCGCCCGTCCGACCTGCGCACCCTCGACGTGCTCGACCACCCCCTGATCCGCGAGATGACCTTCGAGCGCTTCGAGACTCGCGGCGCGCACCTCGCGGTGGACGACCGCAAGCGGCTGGAGAACGCCTACCGCCACGCGCTCGCCTTCGCCGAGCAGCCGGACGGGTGGCTGCTGTTCATGGGCGCGCACGGCGCTGGCAAGACGCACCTCGCGTCGGCCATCGCCAACTATCGGCGCCAGCGCGGCGAGACGCCGCACTTCGTCGTCGTCCCCGACCTGTTGGACTACCTCCGCCGCGGCTTCGCGACCGACGACGGCCGCTCGCACGACGCCTTCGACGAGATGAAGACGGCGCCGCTGTTGATCCTCGATGATCTCGACACGCAGACCGGCATCCCCTGGGTGCGCGACCGTCTGTTCCAGCTCCTGAACTACCGCCACACCGCGCGCCTGCCGACCGTCATCACCACCGCGCTCTCACTCGACGATCTCGGCGAGCGGCTGGCGTCGCGCCTCGTCGACCCCGCCGTCTGCACCGTCATCGTCCTCGGCGAGCCCGTCCGGCACGAGCCGGCGCCCGCGCGCCGGCCATCGCGTTCGCGAAGCCGGCGCACCTAGCCGCTCCATCGGGCTTCCGCCACCACTCGCGGCCCGTCTACACTTCCCCGCACGATCGGAGGCAACGCATGAAACGAGCGCTCGTGCTGGGCGGCGGCGGCAACGTCGGCATCGCCTGGGAGATCGGCGTCGTCAAGGGGTTGCTGGCGGGCGGCGTCGACGTGCGTAAGGCCGACCTGATCGTCGGCACCTCCGCCGGCTCCGTCGTCGGCGCGCACCTCGCGCACGGCCGCTCGCCCGACGAGATCGTCACGATCCAGCAGGAGGCGGCGGAGCGCCGGGCCGCGGGCGGCGCTGCCCCCGCGATCCTCCCTGAACCGTCGGAGACCCTCGGCGTGTTCGCGCTCTGGACGTCGTTCGACGAGATGACGCAGGAGGCCTGCGCGCAGGTCGGCCGCCTCGCACTCAACGTGAAGGCGATGCCGGAGGAGCAGTGGCTCGATGGCTTTCGCGCGAACAACTGGCCCGGCTGGCCCGACATGCCGCTGCTCGTTACTGCCGTCGACTGCGAGACCGGGGCCTTTCGCGCCTTCGACGCCGGCCACGGCGTGCCGATCGAGCGGGCCGTCGCCGCGTCGTGCGCCGTGCCGGGACTCTTCCCGCCGGTGACGATCGACGGCCGGCGCTACATGGACGGCGGCGTGCGCTCCGGCACGTCCGCAGAGCTGGCGCAGCGCATCGAGCCCGACGTCGTGCTAATGATCGCCCCGATGGGCGCGTCAGATACGGGCATCGGGCGACTGGCCGCGAGGCAGCTCGCGCGCGAGAAGGGAGAGCTGGAGGCGGCCGGCGTGAAGGTGCATCTCGTGCGCTTCGACGACGCCGCGAAGGAGGCCGCGGGCCCGAACCTCATGGACGCCACCCGCGCGCCAGCGACCGCTGCAACCGGCGAAGCGCACGGCCGTCGCCTCGCCGACGACCAGCGCGACTCGTGGATCTGAAGCTACTGACAATACGACCGACCACCGACGCCTGACGACCGATGACCGACGACCACCGACCGGCTGATAAACTTCACCGACATGGGCGAGACAGTGACCTTCGGTTCCGGACTCACGGAGGAGCTGCGCGGCGCGCTCGTCGCCGTGCTGCGCTCCATCATCCCCGCGATGTTCAAAGCGCAGCAGCCCTGGGCCATCATGGGCAGCACCGCATCGGTGCTACAGGGGCTCGACGGCTACGCGCCGCCCGACATCGACATCGTCACGTCGATGGAGGGCGCCTACATCATGGAGGGCGCCGTGGCCCGCTGCGGCGCCACCGTCCGGCCCATCAGCTTCAGCGTGCGCGAGCCGTACGCCAGCCACTTCGGCATCTTCGAGGTCAATGGCGTGAAAGTGGAGGTCATGGGCAACCTGGTCATCGGCTGCCCTGACGGCGAGATCGACGCCAACCGCCACTGGGCGCGCTGGAGCGACAAGGTGCGCCTCATCCACTTCGAAGAGATGCACGTGCCCGTCGTCCCGCTCGAGTGGCAGCTCGTCGCCAACGTGCTGCTCGATCGCCCCGAGCGTTACGGCCCCATCGCGGTGCTGCTGCTCGGGCGCGGCTACGACCGCCCGTACGTGGACGCGCTGCTCGCGGACGAACGCCACGGCCGGCGGACGAATTCGATGGTGCGGGAGTTGTTGCGCCTTGAGCCGTGACCCGATGACCACGCCCGAGCGCGTCGAGCCTGGCGTCTACACCGACGACTACTACCTGACGAACTGCCACGGCTACGAGGACTTCGTCGTCAGCGGCGGCCGAAAGGTCGGCCCGCGCTTCGTCAAGGCCCTCTCGCTCGCCGGCGACCTGCGCGGCAAGCGCGTCCTCGACGTTGGCTGCGGCCGTGGTGAGCTCGTGATCCAGTCCGCCATGCGCGGCGCCGAGGCGTGGGGCATCGACTACGCGCAGGCAGCCGTCGACATCGCCGCGCGCGCCCTGGCGACGGCCGACGCCGGCCCGCGCGAGCACACGCACGTCGAGCAGATGGACGTGAAGGCGCTGCGCTTCGACGGCGGCTTCTTCGACGTCGTGTTCATGATGGACGTCGTCGAGCACCTCTACCCGCACGAGCTCGCGCAGGCGCTCGACGAGCTGCATCGCACGATACGGCCGGGCGGGCGGCTCGTGCTGCACACGTCCCCGAACAAGATCTTCGAGGCCGTCGTCTACCCGAACTACAGCCGCCGCATCAACCAGGCAGCCCTCGCCCTGAGCCGGCTGTTCCGGTTCAGTGACGGCCTCTTCAACGAGACGATGCTGCCGACCGGCCGCGAGTTTCCGCACGACACGTTCGAGCGCGAGATGCACATCAACGAGCAGTCGGCGCCGAAGCTGCGCGCCGAGGTCGAGCGCCACGGCTTCGCCGTGCGCAGCGCGGAGTTCTGGGAGCCGCCCGCGCGGAAGGGCTACTTCTCGTCGCGGCGACTCAACGTCGAGCTGAAGGTGCTGGACTTCCTGCGATTCCTGCGCCCGCTCAGCCACTACCCGCCGCTGGACCGCTACTTCTGCAACCACATCTGGATGACGGCGGAGCGCGCCTGATGGCCGGACAGCCCCTCGCCAAACGCAACGCGCTCGTGCTCGGCGTCGAGCGCCCGGCCGGGCGCCATGCGGCCGTCGCGCTCGCCGAGGCCGGCGCGGACGTCGCCGTCGTGACGTTGACCGAGGACACCGCAGCGGAGTTCGCCGCCAACAGCACCGCCAACGAGTTCTGGGCGATCGGCCGCAGCGGCATCGCGCTCACGTCGGATAGCGGCGAGACCACGGTGCACGAGGCGATCGCCGACGCGACGGTCGAGCTCGGCCCGATCAGCATCCTCGTCTACTACGCCGACGCGCCGCTGCCGCGCGAGACGTTCGCCGGCCTCCGCTCCGACCCCGCGATCGTCGTGCTTGTCGGCGCCGACGCCACGCTCGACGAGGCGCGCGCGCTGCTCGCCTGGACGCGCGAGCTTGCCGACGCCGGCCTGCGCGCCAACGCCCTCGTCACGTCGCGCAAGACGCTCGACGCCGCCGGCCCGCTGCTCAAGGAGCACCATCCGCCGCAGCCGCTCGACCTCGCCGCCGCAACCGTCTACCTCGCGTCCGATGCGACGGCTGCCGTCGAGGGTATGGCGCTCGTCGCTGAAGCGTGATCGTCGCGCGATCGCTACACGTTCGCCGTCACGCCTTCGAGCGCACGCGGCAGCCCGGACTGGTACGCCTCTCGCAGCTCGCCTACGGATATGTCGATCGCCCCGATGCGAAGACGATCGCCGCCCACGCGGCCGGCTTCGATGCAAGGGACGCCTGCCTGCTGAGCCAGCGCCGCGACCCGGGCCGTGTCTTCGGCGCGACAGGTAAGTACCACGCACGACTGTGTCTCTGCGAAGAGCGATTGACCCGCCACGCCTGCCTCGACCCGCACGCCCGTGTTGCCATCGATGCACGACTCGGCGAGCGCCACCGCCAGGCCTCCGACCGCCACGTCGTGGGCTGACCGCAGCAGTCGGGCGCCCGCTGCGTCCGCGAGGAAGCGCTGCAGCCGCCCCTCGGCCGCCAGATCGATCGTCGGTTTGCCGGCGACAAGCCCCCGCGTCGAGCGCAGGTACTCCGATCCGGCAAGCCCCGCCGCCGTCGGCGTTGCGCCGGCCAGCAGCACGATGTCGTCTTTGTCCTGAAACCCCACTGGCACGACGCGCTCCACATCCTCGATCAACCCCACCATCCCGACGACCGGCGTCGGCCAGATCGGCTCGCCCGCCGTCTCGTTGTACAGACTGACGTTGCCGCTGATCACCGGGATGCCCAGCGTTCGCGCCGCGTCCGCCATGCCCCGGATCGCCTCCCTGAGCTGGTAGTACACCTCCGGCTTCTCCGGGTTGCCGAAGTTGAGGCAGTTCGTCATCGCGATCGGCTTCGCCCCCGTGCAGGCGACGTTGCGCGCCGCCTCCGCCACCGCGATCGCGCCGCCCGCGTACGGGTCGAGGAACGTGTACGCGGCGTTGCCGTCCGTGCTGATCGCCAGCGCCTTCTTCGTCCCCTTGATCCGGATCACCGCCGCGTCTGACCCCGGCCCGACGACCGTGTTCGTCCCGACCTGGTGGTCATACTGCCGCCACACCAGCCGCTTCGACGCGATCTCCGGCGAGGCGAGGAGTCGTAGCAGTGCGTCGTTCGCCGCGCTCGGCGGCTCGGCTCCATTTCTCGCCCGGGTAATGTCCGGGACCTGCAACAGGTCGTACTCCTGCAGCTCCGTCAGCCAGTGTGGCTTCACACCCTCGCGCACGTACGTCGGCGCGTCCGTCAGCAGCTTCGCCGGCACACGCGCCACCTCGACCTCGCCGTCGCGCACGCGCACCAGCCCGTCGTCCGTCACGACGCCGATCGTCTCGACATGCAGCTCCCAGTGCTCGAAGAGCGCGCGCACCTGCGCCTCGTGCTCCGGCCGCACGATCACGAGCATCCGCTCCTGCGACTCGCTGAGCATCACCTCGTACGGCGTCATGCCTTCCTCGCGCCGCGGCACCTTCGCGACGTCGATGATGATGCCTGTGCCCGCCTTCGCGGCGCACTCGACGGACGCGCTCGTCAGCCCCGCCGCGCCGAGGTCCTGTAGCCCGACGACCCAGTCGTGGTGCTCCTCCGTGAGCTGCAGGCACGCCTCGATCAGCTTCTTCTCCATGAACGGGTTCCCGACCTGCACCGCCGGCCGCCGCTCCTCTGACGACTCGTCGAGCTGCACGCTGGCGAACGTCGCGCCGTGGATGCCGTCGCGGCCTGTGTCCGCGCCGACGATCATCAGCAGGTTGCCAGGCCCGTCCGCCCGCGCCCGCACCAGCTTGTCGAGCCGCCCGATGCCGACGCACATCGCGTTGACCAGCGGGTTGCCGGAGTATGACGGCGAGAAGCACACCTCGCCGCCCACCGTCGGCACGCCGATGCAGTTGCCGTAGCCGCCGATGCCGGCGACGACGCCGTTGAAGAGGTGCCGGTTGCGCGCCGCGACTTCGGGCGGCGTCTGTGCGTCGGGCTGCAGCGGCCCGAAGCGGAGCGAGTCGAGCAGCGCCACCGGCCGCGCCCCCATCGCGAAGATGTCGCGCACGATGCCGCCGACGCCCGTCGCCGCCCCCTCGTATGGCTCGATCGCCGACGGGTGGTTGTGCGATTCGATCTTGAACACCACGCCCAGCCCGTCGCCGATGTCGACGACGCCCGCGTTCTCCTCGCCGGCCTTCGTCAGGACGTACGGCCCCTCGGTGGGGAACATTTCGAGCAGCTGGCGGCTGTTCTTGTAGCCGCAGTGCTCGGACCAGAGCGCGCCGAACATCCCCAGCTCGACCTCGTTCGGCTCGCGGTCGAGCAGGTCGACGATGCGGTCGTACTCCTCGCGGGTAAGTGAGAGCTGGTCGAGCGTGCGCTGGTCAGGGGGCATCGATCTCAGGGTATCGAAGCCGGCGCTCGTGGGCTAGACGGACGCTGTTCGCCGTATGAGCCGGCCTACCGGAAATCCCATGCGACGTGACGGCTGCCCTTGGGCAGCGTATACCCACGCAGCTCGACGGGCGTATCGTCGTCCTTGACCTCGAAGAAGGCCCGGACCGTCGTTACACGACCACGAAGTACGTCCAGCGGCGCCGTGACGTCGTCCACCGTGAGGAGAACGGGGTCAATGACTCCTTCGCCAGCCGTCTTGAGGCGCAGCGTCTTAGCATCAACGTCAGAACCGTTCGCCGGGTGGAACTGGCGGTCGTTTCTGTAGTCGACCACGAACTCAACCAGGTGGCGCCCCAGCCGCGCCTTCAAGACATCGACGCGCGCGGGATCCTGACCGGACTTCAGCGTGAACGTGATGTCATCGAGCGTGATCGCGCCGGCCCCGCCCACAGCCGCGGAGGTCACGTCTGAGTATCGGACGTGTTGCGTCTTGGTCTCGTGGCTGATCCTGTAGATCACCGCTGCACCTGCGGCGATTCCTCCCACCACTCCGACGAACAGCAGGCCCCCTCCGACCGCCGAGAGCACGAGGCTGCTGTGACTGCCGGCCCCGGCATTCTCCTCCAGTGAGAACGGCGGGAACACGTCGGTCAGCGACTCCACGTATGCCGTCACGCGCGCGCCCCAGCGCATGACGCCGACCACAAATTTGTGCAGGCCGCGCGGGAACTGGCCTGTGAAGAGGATCGCCCACCAACTGATGAAGATCACGAAGAGCGATGCGAGAGACAGGAAGAAGAGGACGATGAAATGCGGGAGTGCGGTAATGACCTTCCAGAACAGTAGGCGCCAGCGCGATATGCGCTCCGGATAGTCGACCTCGTAGTTGAGGAGCCATTCACCTTCGAACGCCGGATACTGGTCGGTCAGTAATCCCACATACGCGTACGCACGGTACGTGAAGCGTTGCACGGCGACCTGGAAGTCAAACAGCCAGCGTGGGATTCGGCCCTTGACCAGCACGGTCGCCCAGATCGCCAGCACGATGCTTCCGGCCGCACCAGCGTTCACATTGCGGGCGCCGGACGCGGTGGTCACCCACTGCGCGTAACCCCCACTGAGCAGCGCGATGAACAGCACCACCGGGATCGCCAGAATGATCCGGAACAGCGTGGAGAGCCGCGACAGCTTCTGCGGATACGCCATCGACAGCCGGACGGGATATGCCGCCGGCGGCGGCGCGGCGGATGGCTCTGAGCTCGTTGCGAATCCTGTCATGCCAGCCCCTCGTGTCTAATTGCTGCGCTCCGGAGAGGCAGACGCTCCCTGCTACGGCGCCATGCTGAAGGGCGGGTATGCGTCCGTGAACAGCGACACGTAGCCGTTCACACGCTCGCTCCAGCGCTGTACTCCGACGACGAAGTCGAAGAGCGGCCTCGGGAACTTCCCGGTGAACAGAATCGCGAACCAGGCGATGATGCCGAGCAGCAGCGCGACGATGCCGAGCAGCGCGACGACGATGATGTGCGGGATCGCCAGCAGCCACTTGACGAAGATCAGCCAGCGGCTCAACTCCTGCGGGTAGTCGACCTCATAGACCACCGCGTACTGTCCGGCGTCCATCGAGAACGGCGGGTATTCGTCGCGCAGCAGCCCGACGTAGGCACTGACGTTCGCCTGCCAGCGCCGCACGCCGACAGAGAACTTGAACAGGCCTTCGGGATACTTCTTCGTGAAGAGGATCGCGAAAAAGGCGATGAACGTCACCACTTCCCACGCGAGGGCGAGGAAGTACACGATGACGTAGTGAGGGACGGCGAGCAGCCACTTGATGAAGATGAGCCCGCGCGAGAGGTGCTCCGGGTAGGCGACGTCATACCGGATGGGGTAGCCGGCGCCGCCGGCATCGATCGCGGCTGCGGTGGCCATGGTGCCTCCTTGCGATATGGCTAACGTGCGTACTCTGCTGCATCGTCGCGGGCGCTGTCAAGAGGTGCGGACGGTCGACGCCGATGCTAGATTGCCCGCGATGTCGAATTCGAGAGGCAGCCGCGCAGGCGACAAAATGCTCGCCGTCATAGGCCTGGCGCTGGGCCTCGCCGCCGCCGCCGGCTACGGCGCCTGGCGCGCCGTCAGCCGCGAGGGCGTCGCCGCCTCCGAGCGCTGGTCGGAGTTCGGCCAGGCGATGCTCTTTCCCGGCGCGCTCATTGTCGTCGCCATCGCCGCCATCGTTTGGCTCGGCTGGAAGGCGAACATCGATTGACCGGTGCGGGACTGGGGACCGCTATGTTCGCTCGAGCAGGGCACCGTTACGCGCGCCGCCTGACGATGCGTCGCACGCGGCCGAGCAGCCGCGCCGGCGGCAGCGGCCGGCGCGCCGCCAGCAGCGCTACCGTCTGCGGCGGCAGCGACACGAAGTCGCCGTCCAGCCGTACTCCGTCGTCGTCGCCGCCGAAGCGTCGCTCGTCGGAGGAGAAGAGCGTGCGCCAGGGCAAGTCCGCGAGGGTCGCCGGCACGCCAGCGCTGGCCGGCGACGCGTCGATCGCGACGCCGAAGTTCGCGGCGATCAGCCGGTGCTCACGCCCGTGCCACAGGTGTACGAGCAGCAGGTCGCCCGCGGCCGTCGCATGCATCCGCTCGCGGTCTTGCAGGCGCAGCACGTCGTCGCGGCGGCGCAGCGCCAGCAGCTCCGCGAACATACGGCGAAACTCCTCGCCGACGCCCTCGTGGCGCTCCTCCAGCCGCAGCTTCGACGCGAGGAACGTCGTCTCGTCCTGGGGGTCGGGGATCTCCCGCTGCGAGGCGTCGTCGAAGCCCGCGAATCGCGCGAACTCCCGCCGCCGTCCGTCGGACACCCTGTGTCCCAGTTCAGCCTGATGGTCCGTGAAGTAGTAGAAGCGCGACGACGCTGCGAACTCCTGGCCCATGAAGATCAACGGCGTGTACGGGAGCAGCAGCAGCAGCGCCGCCCACGTCCGCGACGCGTCGGTGCCCACGAGGTGTGAGAACCGCCGCCCGAACGCGCGGTTGCCCACCTGGTCGTGGTTCTGGAGGCTGTAGACGAACGCCCTCGCCGGCAGCCCGTCGGCGGGCGTGCCGCGCGGCGCGCCGCTGCTCCGCGGGGCCTGGCCCTCATACAGCCAGCCGCGGTCGATCGTGCGCGCCAGCTCGTCCAGCGTTCCCTCATAGTTGGCGTAGTACCCGTCGCGCTCACCCACCGCGTACACGTGCGCCACGTGGTGAAAATCATCGGCCCACACGGCGTCGAACCCGAAGCCACTCTGCTCCACCGGCCGCACGTAGCGCGCGTCGTTCTCGTCCGTCTCCGCGATCATTACGATCCCGCGCTCGCCCGCGCTCGCCCGTGCGGCGGCCGTGATCGCCGCGAGGATGTGGCGCGGCGAATGGTCGATGATCTCGAACGTCGCGTCGAGCCGCAGGCCGTCGACATGATACTCATCGATCCAGTAGCAGGCGTTGTCGACGGCGAGCTTCCGCACCATCGCGCTCCGCTCGCCGTCGAAGTTGACGGCGTCGCCCCACGGCGTCGCGTAGCGGTCGGTCAGGTAGTCCTTCGCGAACCGCGCGAGGTAGTTGCCGTCCGGCCCAAGGTGGTTATACACCACGTCGAGGATGACGCCGAGGCCGCGCGCGTGCGCCGCATCGACGAGCCGCTTCAGCCCGTCCGGCCCGCCGTACACGTGCGACGGCGCGAAGAGGTCGACGCCGTCGTACCCCCAGTTGCGCGTCCCCGGCCACTCCGCCACCGGCATCAGCTCGATCGCGTTGACGCCGAGCGCGCGGAGGTCGTCGAGCTGGCCGATCAGCGCGTCGAACGTCCCCTCCGGCGTGGCCGCGCCGACGTGGCACTCGTAGATCGCCAGGCCGTGCGGTGAAAGGCCTCGCCACGCGCCGCTTCGCCAGGCGAAGGCGTCCGGAGCGACGACCTCGGAAGGGCCGTGCGGGCCCTCGGGCTGGCTGCGGGCGTATGGATCGGGGAACGCGCCCTCGCCGTCGATGCGGTAGCGGTACCGCAGCCCCGCGCCGATGCCGGGCACCGTCGCCGACCAGAGGCCGTCCGGCTCGGGCGAAAGCGGGATGCGCACGTCGTCGAACTGCACGTCGACGCGCGTCGCGTCCGGCGCCCAGACGCGGAACTGCACGCCGCTCGGCAGGACGCTCGCGCCCATCCGTGCGGTAAGCGCCGATGGCTCCGCCGGCGCCGGGGTGACGAGGGTCTGCGGCGACTGCGACGGTTCGGTGGACATAACGACTCGCACCTTTCGCGCAGAGGCTCCGCCGAGAAGTGTACCGGCCGGGTCAAACCGGGCGCGCCGGCCGAGGCCGGCGCAGATTCAACATGGCACGGTAGATGCCAAACCGAAGCTACTAAAGTGGCGCTCCCTTGAGGCCGAGGAGCCCTCGGATGAACTGCACTTCGCCCAGGTGCTCGGACGTGTGGCCGATGGCAAAGAAGGCGATCGCTTCTACCCGCGACAGCACGTCCACGCCACGGTAGACGTCCTTGAAGAAGGGGAGTTGCACCTCCTCCGCCGCCTCCTCGTCCGTCAGCGACCCCAGGTACGCGATGGTGCTGTCGCCGACGGCCTTCGCGTAGGCACACATCGCGCCGGCGTCGAGCCGGATGCGGCCGATCTGCTCGCGCGTTAGCCCGTTGCCGAACGGCGTGACGCCGGTCTCCGACACCGGCAAGCGGTCTGCCCAGCCCTGCGACGTGAAGACGCTCGGCCGCCGCATCACCATGCCGTGGATCAGGTCATCGGCGGCACGGTACGTGTGCCACAGCGCGAAGATGATCGACGTGTCGTGGCCGTCCGGCTGCCAGCTCAACTGCTCCGGCGTCAGATCCCTGACGAGCAGCTCCGGGTACCAGTGCCAGAATGCAAGGTTCTTCGCCAGTGCGACGTTCGCCGCCATCATGCGCCTCGTGTGACTGTGCGCGCACGATACCGCCCGTGCGCGTGGCCTGCCAGCGTCATCGCGCGGCCCGGTAGCGGGGCGCCGCGCTGCGGTCCGCCCACACGGCGCAGCCGACGCCGATCGCCAGCAGCGCCGCCCCCAGCACCGTGAAGGCGATGCCGTCGCGGATCGGGATCCAGGCCAGGCCCTGGCCGATCTGCAGAAACTCGCGCTGGAAGTACTCCTTGTCGCTCCCCGACACGATGCGCATGTAGAACCGCGCGCCGATGCCCGCCAGCAGCATCGGCGCCGATGCCGTCAGC
>Ga0153916_10000502_pt1 | contig 26221 bp, 22 predicted proteins | sample Opewatmetagenome_FD_109642 | JGI IMG/M metagenome (GOLD analysis project Ga0153916, IMG submission 109642) | Freshwater wetland microbial communities from Ohio, USA - Open water 3 Core 3 Depth 4 metaG | ecosystem: Environmental > Aquatic > Freshwater > Wetlands | place: USA: Ohio, Lake Erie...
CTTTTTGGTCGCCGCCCCCTGAAAATGCATAGAATTAAATCTAATTTCTTCGCCAGTTCTGAGATGCCTTCCGTAGGGCTGTCGATCCTTCCATATTACTTTCTTAATCCCGCCATCCATCTCAAAACCTGGATGAGGCATGTTGATATCTGGATCATAGAAGGAGCCGTTGATAATGTGACTGGCTTCGCCGACCCGACCGAAATTCACTTGGCTGTATAATTGTAAAGCCGTCATATCACCGGCCCCACCGTTCAAATGATTCCTTCTTCGTACGGCATAATGAGAAATCATCTTATCATAGTGGTATTTATCTTTTTTGCTGTAAATGTCGACTACGAACTGGCAGAAGGCATCTAATCCCTCGAGCCGGTTCAGAAAGAAAACACAGCCGATTGTGTTCCAACATAATGTAAAATCAAACTGGTCAAATTTCTTACAATCCTCTGTCACATCAGCATACAGCATTGTATCAGAATCCAAATACAAGCATTGCTCTATGTCGTTTGCATGTAAGAACTCTCTCAAGATAAACCATCTTTGAAACCAGAATAGTTCAGTATAGAAGCCATGTGTACTGTAGTGTCTATATATTGTTTTAAACTGAGCCGAGCCCTGAAAGTAATCAGAAAACAAACGATGGTCAACAAAATCGTACACGTTGTTCGAAGTGTCTCCCAGGAGGTAAATCGTCGAGTTTGGATTACTACTGTTGGCTTGCGCTAAGCTATATTTTAAATAATCGCTGTTTGATTGGTGAATGAATATTATCGGCAAGAAACTACGAGCACCGCGGCCTTGCGCTGCGTTAGAATATGAATTGTTGGGCGGATTCAATTCTGTCGCCTTTAGATGACTGGATTCAGGCCCGGTGCTTGACGAAATGCTGCGATCTTTAACCACTGCGTTCAGATCGGTACTTAGCCCCGAAAGCTGGTGAGTCAGGTCGAAGCTTGCCAGAGACGCGTTAAAAGATAATAGTGCGAATCTATGCAGAACGTTTTCTAACCGACTCGTTACGGGGCGGATGATATTTGCCATGTGTTTCCTCCGGAAGAGAATTGGGCATCGTGTCTAGAAGTGGTGAGAAATCTTTCTTGCCTAATGTGTTAGCTTGACTGGCTCTGGCCGAAGGTCGCGAAATACTTAGAGGGTATCCGCAAGCAATTCTCTTGGTAATCTTGCGTTGCTTTGCGGCCGAATCAATTATGAAATGCGTGCGGTTTGAGCGTCACCTAACCGGGAGGAGATATGATCTGCCAGAAAGTCCGCGCATTCCAGAATGTCGGAAAACCCGAAATCTTTTCCGTCAGCGCGAAATCCAGAATGCGTTCCAGTCCCTTCCAGTTTTTGAGCCAGCTGAAAAACGGCGATTCGGTCGCGGACCTTACGGGCACCCAGATCGCCGATCGTCGAGCGGATGCGCTGCGTCAACCTGTTTTTCTCAACCGCTTTCGGTTTGGTATTCAATTCTTCAACGAGAGCCGGGTATTTGGCTGCGTAGCACATGGCCTCTTCTAGCTCTTTCGAGACATCCACTCCAAGAGCCTGTCTCTTTTTCAATTCGGCGATGCTGCCCCTAAGATAGTTCTCTTCATCGAATTCATATGCCGCAAATTCTTCAGGAAAGAGACTTTTTGCCGTCAGCATGCCCTCAGCCATGAGATTGCCCATGGTGAAATTGTTCAGCGGAGCGTGTTTTCGTTCGTGATCCACATCTTTGATGAATTCGTCAATGCGTTCCTTCCCGGGGTTGCAGAGCGCTATATTGGCCCCCCAGGATTTGCCGGTTCTCCCTAACACGGTTAGGGGAAGATCGACGTAAACCATGTTCTTGGCAAACAGCGCGGTGATCGGCCACGCGGAGTACTCGACGCCATTCGTCCAAAAGAAGCGACCGGTTCGGTTCGCGACGTAATCGGCGATCGTCTTAGGAAAAACGAACGCGCTCGGATGCATGTTGAATTTCGGCCGAACGGAAAAAAGCGGGCCGATAAATTCATCCTCCCTTCGGACCAGGCGGCTTCTCCCGGAAAAAGAAGGGCAGTCTACACTATTTTGGTCGGGTCCAGGATAACTTGCGTCCCTGTATTCGGCGACGTGGCCGAAAAGGAAATCCGCCTCATAGCGAATGGACTCCTGACAAAACCGATCGAGAGCCATTCTGAGCAAGGCATCATCGTCCGAGAGCATCATGATGAACTTGCCCTTGGCATGCAACCGGGCAAACTCCCAGTTATCCGCTATCGTATAGTGGCGGGGAGTTTGGACATATCGGAACCGGCGGTCCGTGAACTGCTTGGCGACTTCGGCAGTGTCGTCACCCGAGCAGTTGTCGGAAACAACAATTTCAAAATCGTCGAACGTCTGATTTAAAATAGACCGGACCGCAAAGGGGAAAAGGTCGCTTCGATTAAATGTGGGGATGACGACACTGAACAACGGCTTCTTCATGGTTTTAGTCCGCGTTGCCTCGGAGGGGCTTCTGGGAGATTTAGGCTTTCGAGAGCATCTTTTCGGCCTCGTGTTTGGCTTTTAACAAGCAGTCGTGAGTCATTGCGTATTTCCATTCGGCGTAGCGGCCGACACGCACCACCCCAAGGCTGTCCAGGAACGTGTTGACGGTTTGCAACGCCGATTTTCGATTGTGATCATAGATGACCTGTCCCCACGGCGAGTAGCGGACGTTGGTGTAAATGACGGTGTCGGGACTCTCGATGAGTCCCATTTCCAGCAGCTCAGTTTTTACTTTGCGGGCGGCTTCATCGCGGTTCTCGGGTAAAGGCCTGTAGTCGGAACCGCATACTTCGACGGACATCCCTGTACATCCCTCCGGGGCGTTGTATGGAGACAAGTTTTCAGTAATTGTTATTCGCGTGCTAAGCTTGTCTTCGTCGTAGACGTAGACCCACGGGTGCTTGAGTTTCGAAGGATGTCGAGCCGCGATATCTACAAGCAAGAGGCGGGTCGTTTTGAGCTGCTCAGCGGCTTCGCGAACTTTGTCGGGCGCGTCTTCCGAGGCTCGGATGAGGACCGGAAGCGGAAGCGTGGTGACGAGCGTCTCATATTCGGTCTGAAAGCCGTTCGAAAACAGCAACGAACGTTTGCTGAAATTGATCCGCTCCATCGTTTTGCCGTATTGGACCCGCGCTCCATCAGCGAGCTTGCGGAGGAACGCAAGAAAACCGCCGTGCGATGGATAGCGAAATCGCTTTACCCAGTAGGTGGATTTGCCCAGCGGACCATTATACCCGCCTTTAACGTCTTCCACGCTGGGATAGTAGATACGCGCGCCGATCCAGTCCGTGCCCAGGTTCGCGGGCTCAGTAGTCCAGTATTTACGGGTGTAGGCGGCTGGAAAGGTGTCGGCAAAAACCCGGCCGAAAGCCTGATGTAGCCAAACTTCGTAATTTGCAGGTCGTGTTAACTCGCGCGAGCGCGCCTCCATAAAACTCTGCAAACACTGGGTGCGCAGCGGCTCAGGGATTTGATAAAGGTTCGATTGTGCCGGATGGTCAATCCAATGCCCCTGGTAATAATTGGTGACATCAGGTGCGCGTTCCTCGAATTCTCCATCCACGCCCTCCGCGAAGACCTCTTTCACGTATTCACTGTCTGTAAACAAAACATGCGGGCCGTCATCCCAGGTGAAGCCATCGAGCACAAAGCTGAATACATGCCCGCCGTAATGCTGTTTGGCTTCGTAGAGGAGGCATCGTTGGTGCCCGATGTGGAAGGACGTGCTGATACCGGATATGCCGGCGCCGAGAATGGTAACTTCTTTCATCGATTTACCTCGTTGAAAATGGAATCCTATTCTATTGTTCGAATACTTTCAGCAGGCCGTGCTCCAGCAACGCATCCGCGGCTCTTTTTATAGCGTCGAAACTCAATCCTGACCGATCGGATATATCCAACAGGCTGTGTTTCCCGTCGCTCTGATTAAGAACCCAGAGCAGCGGAAGTTCCTCAATCCCAACGTCTTTCGGCCCGCCGACCCTTCGATAAAGCCCGCGCTTGCCCAACTGCGGCTCGCACATCGGGTTAAGGTTGACATAGGTCGCATTATTGTCCAGCACGTGAAGAACCGACGAGCACTGTATGAATGATTCGGCAAGATATTGGGGCCGGACAAAATGCAAATTATCGGCCGAGGTATGGTATTCGGCGAACTCGGCGTGGGGTGTCCTAGACAGGCATCCAACGGGGAGATTGATCCCGGGAGAGCAGTATTGACGCTCGTCATGGCCGTAAGGATCGAAATCTCTGACATCGAATTCTTTGCCCGAGTGCTTGAGGACGTGAATCACGGCCCGATCCACTTCGGCATTGCCGCGCCGGCTCCTTTTGTACGTGAACTTTCCCTCGTCTCCTAGGTCGACGAGTACAAGACCGTGCTTGATCCTTAAAATCTGGTCCTGATTACGATGGAGCCATGTGATCGAGCCGATGGTTCCCGGAATGAACAGGAACCGGTACGAATATCGGAGCGAAAGAGCACCTAGAGTTTTGGCCAGAATGGTGGCGAGAGCAACCCCGGAAAGGTTGTCGTTGCAAAGCGACGGATGGCAGACGTGACATGATATCAAGATTTCATTGGTAGTCTTCCCCCGGACAGTGTACTCACCGTAAGTCAAGTGCCCCGGCTCGAGGGACGAGTCGATTAGAACGTCGTATATTCCGTCTTCCAATTGCAAGAAATCGTTGTGGGCCATACAGAAGCCCCAGTCTTCCTTGTAGTAGCTGGTGCGGTAGGGAATCCATGCAGGGAAATCCGGCAAAGTAAAAACATGCGTCTTCAGCTCTTCCAGCGGCATCTTAGCTTTGACCGGAACGCTATAATTAACGACGTGCAGATTGGACTTATTAAAGTCAATGATTCGTTCGCCTTTGAAGTTTTTGACGTAGGCGTCCCTGATGTTCCATTCCCTTGGAATGGTCCAATCGAAAACGGCCGTTCCCGTCGGAACCTCATGCGTCTCCAAGGGAATATGCTTTCTCAGGATGTCCAACGTCGCTCGCACGCCATTGCCGGTAATACTTCGGCAGATCGGGTAGAGCTCAGAGATGAGTTGATGCATCTCAACTCCGGCCCGCTCCGGCTGCACATCTTGTTTTAACATCGTAAGATCCACCAAAGGGAGTTTTTCTTTAGCGAAGGAAGTCGGGATAGTTCCGATCTCGCTCTGTGATTGAGCGAATATTCATCGGCCACTGAATGCCGAACGCGGGATCATTCCACCTGACTCCTTTAGCGTACTCAGGTGCGTAGAACTCGGACATTTGATAGAAGACCTCCGTATTGTCCTCCAAAGTAAGGAAGCCGTGGGCGAATCCCTCGGGAATATAGAGCATGCGGCGATTTTCAGCGCTGAGATCTATCCCAACCCATTGTTTGAATGTAGGGGAATCAGCCCGCAGGTCGATCATGACGTCGTAGATCGCTCCTCTGGTACAGCGCACCAGCTTCGCCTCCTCATAAGGAGCGCTCTGATAGTGCATTCCCCGCATCGTACCCTTTGCGTTGTTAAAGGAGATATCGCATTGCCGCCACTTGGGACGAAGGCCGAAAGGTTCGGCTTCCCTCTGGCACCAGCTCCGAGCGAAAAAGCCACGCTCATCTTCCAGCCGTTCGATGTCGATGATGAACGCGCCCTTGAGCTTTGTCTCGATGAATTGCAAGCCTTTCTCTCTCCTTTATAAAACGATCTTGCGGCAGTAAAACGCCTCCGCGTATCCGCTGCTCGCGTTGCATTCGACTCCGCGCAGCCGCTGCAGGGACAAAAACGTCTCTTTGGTAAACCAGCTCCGACGCCGTTGCGATTTAAAATAGCGGAAAATATGGGTCATTTTATCGCGGCAGATCGACTCCTTCAAAGGCACGAACACATTGGGAGAGCCGAGATCGCCGTCATATTTAGGAATCTCGTATTCGAGAATGCAATGATCTCTAAAGGCATTCCAGGTGAGCTCCGAAATCAAACGATGATCCTGATGCAAGTCCTTCGCGTAATGGGTGAATATAAGGTCCGGAGAAACATCCCGGCTCAACTGGTGCATGTACTTCTTGATCTCGCCGCCGTTATACGGAAAGAAGCTATCGGCGAAATCTCGGATGATGACGATTTTGCTCTTCGCGCGCTTTAAGAAGGCTTCGGCGCTTTGTCTCGCCTCGGCTTCCCGGTCAGGGGTTGAACTGAAAACGACCCAATGGACAATGACTCTCCCCCGAAGATCTTCGATCAGTTTCAGCAGGGTCCCTCCGCATCCGATCTCGATGTCGTCACAATGCGATCCCAGACAGAGTATCTTGAGCGGAGATGTCCGGTGGTCGAGGAGCAGTCGGATCATCAGCCGTGCTTCAGAGCCGCAACCGGAATTGACGCAACGTGGAAGTTCGAAGCATGAGCCGTCGATTCCGTCTTCCATACCTGCCAAGGAACATTGCCGCTACCGTACATATCCTCGAGCATCTGTTTATCCTTAAAAGTATCCATACACGCCCAAAACCCATCGTATTTGTAGGTTGTCAGCTGACCCTCCTGGATCAGTCTTTGAAAAGGTCGCTCGACCATCTCCTCTTCGCCGTCGAGGTAGTCGAAGATTTCCTTTTTGAAAACGTAGTAGCCTCCATTGATTCGGATATTCGACCCTTGAATATCCTTGATCGCGGTGACGGTGCCGCCGTTTTTGACAGTAACAAAATGATAGCTCAAATTCGGTCTCACGTTCACAAAGGTCGCTATCTTTCCCTTCCGATAGAAGAAATCGACGAGATCGGGAAGGTATAAATCGGTCAACCCGTCGCAGTAGTTTGCCATGAATTCGTCCTCGCCCTTTAAAAACTTTTGCACCGCCTTCAGTCTCTGCGCGATGTTGGATTTTGCTCCCGTGTTTACGAAATGAATACGCCAGTTCTGGATGTCGCTGTTCAACAGCTCGATGTTCTTGCCTCCGTTGGACAGGATGAAATCGTTCGAGGTGCATTCACTGTAGTTTAGAAAATAATGCTTAATGGCTTCCGCCTGGTATCCCAGACACAAGATAAAATCCGTGTGTCCGTAGTGAGCGTAGTATTTCATAACGTGCCAGAGAATCGGCATCGTTCCGATTTTGACTAACGGTTTCGGGACGTTCTCCGCATGGTCTTTGAGCCTCATTCCAAGGCCGCCGCAAAACAGTACGACTTTCATAAACACCTGTCCTTTCCGAGGTGATCAGGCTTGTGCCGCTATTTTTTCCGAAAGAGACGGTGAGTAGAGGGTGACTTCCGGGATCGGGACGACGAATTCCGCTCCCCACTCGCCGATGTGCGCCATCTGCCGCATGATCTCGTCCTTCAGGTTCCAAGGGAGAATCACAACATAATCCGGTTTCGTTTCCTTGATTTTGTCCGGATGAAAAATCGGAATGTGAATTCCCGGCATGAAAAGCCCTTGCTTATAGGGGCTGACGTCAACCGTGTACTCAATGAAGTCTGACCGCACACCACAGTAGTTTAACAACGTCACTGCCTTGCCAGGTGCGCCGTACGCGGCGACCGCTTTCCCTTCTCGTTTGGCGCGAATCAGAAAGTCCAGCAATTTACGCTTTGTTTCTTTCACCTTCTCAGGGAAGGAAAGATAGGTGTCGAGCCGGGTGAAACCGGCGGCTTTTTCTCGGGACTTGAGATCCCTGGCGCGCTGGCTAATGGGTTTCCAAGAATCCTCGGTATGACAGGCATAAATTCTTAGAGATCCCCCGTGGGTCGGAAGCTCTTCCACGTCGTAAAGAGCGAGCCCATGGGCCGCAAAAACAGCTTCCACCGTGGTGAAGGAGAGATAGGAGAAATGCTCATGATAGATGGTGTCGAACTCGTTCCTCGCCATCAACTGCATTAGGTGGGGGAACTCCATCGTGATCGTCCCCTGGGGTTTGAGCAAGATTTTCAACCCCCGGACGAAATCGTTGAGTTCAGGAACATGGGCGAGCACGTTGTTTCCTAACACTAAATCTGCTTGGGTTCCCTCCGAGACCAACTGGCAAGCCGTTTGCTCCCCGAAGAATTTCACCAGGGTTGGGACGCCCTTCTCAACGGCGACTGTGGCGATATTCGCAGCCGGTTCTATGCCCAATACCCTGATTCCTTTTGCGACAAAATTGCGCAACAGATAGCCGTCATTGCTAGCGATCTCTATGACTTGGCTCTCCCTGTTGAGGCCAAAGCGCTCGACGGCCATTTCGACATAAGTCCTGGCGTGTTGCAGCCAGGTTTCGGAGTAGGACGAAAAGTAAGCGTAGTCACTGAAGATGTGGTCCGGGCTTTCGAACTCCTCAAGTTGGACCAAAAAGCACCGCTCGCAGACGTACACGTGTAAAGGATAAAAAGGCTCCATCCGGTGGAGCTGAGATGGTTTCAGCCAAGATTCAGCTAGTGGCGACATACCCAGGTCGACGAAAGTATGCCGCAACGGGTTTCCACAAAATCGGCAACTCGTTTGAGTCACATTGGTAATAGACATTAAGTTTTCCTATTTTGGTCCAGGAGAAGACGAATATCAGCTGGCAACTTACGCGATTGAATCCACGATGAGCCTCGGACTGGAACCCGTTAAGAGGCGCACATACCTTCGAGAAATTGCTTGACCTTTTTCCCGGCCACCTGCCAATTGAGTCTATCTTGGTAGTGCCCGAACGAGCTTTCGGCTAGTAGGCTGTAGGCGCTACTATGGCCGAGTGAGTTGAGAATAAAATCGCAGGCGGGGTCAACAAAATTCCCAATATCAAATGCGGCACCGTTGATTCCGTCGTTCACGACAGTTGGGATGCCACCGACATTGCTAGTCACAACTGGAACGCCAAAGGAGTTGGCTTCGGCGATTACGACCGGAACACAGTCTGCTCGTGTCGGAAGGACCAAATAATGTGACTCTGCTAGCAGGTTATCAATTGTAGCTTGCCCGCTTTTTGTTGTCTTAGAGATAAAGCCTTTAAGCGATACAAAGTCTGGTGTAACCTCGGACGGGGTACATCCAACTATGGTCAGTTCTGTCTTGAGTCCGCGGCTATTGAGGGCTGTGGCAAGCTCAACCGCCAAATCTCCGCCTTTTCGGTACCAGTCGACTCCCATAAAAAGTAATTTACAGACATCGGTGGATCGCTTGCTGATGAGTCGCCTGATATCCTGCAAATCTCGATAGCACTCAATATTAGCTCCAAAAGGTACCACCTTAACCTTTGACGGTTCGACTTCGTAATTGTCTTTGGCTGTTCTTGCTGCCCAATCAGACGAATATATGGCTAATCGGCAGTGTGACAGGGCCGCTTGTTCCATGTTGTTGGCGTTTGTCAAACTTTCCCTACAAAGATTAGACCAACTTTGATAAAAATTAATCATTCCAGCGACGGTTGCGTCCGTCCAAAAAACGATGGGCGTACGACACTCCAGATAACATATCGGAATTGTTCCGGGACTGAATACGATGTCTGCACGTACACTTTTTAACTGTCCGGCAACTTGATCAGCATACGAGAACAAGATTTTGGGCTCGCGGTCTTTCCGATAGTTCTTCCGAGCGACATACTTATAAACAAGCTCTTTAGCCTGTATCAAGCGATCGCCATATTCTTTCAACGGCCCAATGTGCACTACTTCAATGGATTGGTGTGCGAGAGCTTTTGCCATGAAATATCCCGAACCTGACCAGTTGCTGATCTCAGATGGATCGTAGGTCGTGACATATGCAACTTTCATAGAATCGAGGCTAATAAGACCGGAACTGTGAATTTATTGTTGTTTTTACGAGAGAGGGACGGATTGGGGAATAAAAGAATTCTTCTGGGGGCTGGCGCCAAAAGCCCAGCCAAGGTCGTCCGTTAAAAGTCCCTTTTTCGTTAAACCCCTGAGGACGTTTAGCCTTATGAAATTGGAGTACCGGAAATTGTCGTCTTTAAAATCTATTGCGCTCAGTCCATCCCTTAGCTCAGCGATCGCCCCAATCAGGTCCACCCTGGGCGTGTAGCCGGGAGCCAATCGGTTAAATTTTTCGAAGGCCACTCTGTAGGAGCGTTTATCCGGTTGAGCATTCTTGTTGATGCAAACCTCCACTCCCGGAATCACCTGTGCCACGACTTCAGCCAAATCTTTAACCTGATAATTCCATTGATCGGACCCGACGTTGACGCTCAAAAACGATCCTCCCTGTTGAGGATCTCTTTGAACGGCCCAATCGATCGCGCGAGCCATGTCCTTGACGTGAATCAGGGGTCTCCAAGGCTTGCCGTCACTCAGGATCGATATTTTCTTCGAGGTTACGGCTCCCGCGACAAAATCGTTAAGGACCAGGTCAAGTCTTAAGCGGTCACTCATGCCGCACGCCGTTGCGAATCGTAGACAGGTCACCTTGAACCGCACGTCGGCCAAAGGAGCGATATCTCTTTCCGTCCACACCTTTGATTTTGCATAGGCCGTTATTGGATTGACCGGAGAATCTTCAGTCCGGAAGCCATCCTCTGCATAGCCGTAAACGCTACAACTTGAGGCGAAAACAAACGATTTGACGCCCGCTTCCTTGGCTTTTGTGGCCAGCCGAACGCAAGCACGATAGTTGATGTCAAGAGTGGCCTTTTCAAAGGTGAGACCCAAGGGATCATTGGATAACGCGGCCAAATACACAATTGCATCCACGCCTGACAGTAGCTCTTCAGGAAAGCTTCGGACGTCGGCAAAATATTGATGGTTGACCCTGCACTCGGGGAGAATGCCCGTAGAGCTTAGGCAATTCCCGAAGTATCCCATGTCTAGTCCGATCAAGGTTCCCTCAGGGTAGGTATCTCTTAGCTGCCGAACCAGAATCGGCCCGACATATCCCATATTCCCGGTAATCAGAATTTTCACTGACTCCTTATCCTTGCTTTTCATGTTTGTGCCGGTAGTGGCTAGCGCAAAATTTTGGAGATGTTATTATTTGGCCGTTAAGCCGGAGATCGAATTGAGTACCTTTTCCGCGACTAGACGGTGACCCTGTTCATTGTAATGTCCATCTTCACGAAACGGGAAAAGAGACAGTGGATCGCCTTGGGCTTGGAAGACGGGATGGATGTCGATGATGGAAATGCCCAAACTGCGTACATAGTTCAAAACCTGCTCTCGCTGATTAGCGCCGGGTCCAAGACTTTTAAGGCCATAACGACCCCAGTAGGGGAGATAGACGAAATAGAGTTGGCCGCGCCAGGCGCCGACGCGTGCTTTCGCCTGTGACAGGATTTCGTCGAACAAATTTGTCGTCGGGCCTTCCAAGTCGGCCAAATTCTTCACTGCTTCAGAGGTTGTTCCTTCGACCAGCGCTAACTTTGTTCTGAGGGCGCTCAGCTTGACGAAATCCAGCAACTTATCACGTAGGTTGCCGCGGTAATTCGCTTCCCATCTCGCCCGCGCGATTTCTCCTAATACCATTTGCCTCTTGATATCGGCGAGAAGTGCTCGGTCAACGTCATTTTGCCGTACAATGAGACTTTGATTGAAGCCCTCTTTCAAATAGCGCATCAGGAGACGGCTTTCCTTTTCAGTTTGCACATCGGGAATGTCGTTTCCTTCGAAATAAAACCATAGCACGACCTTGGGCTTGAAGACCGTCAAATACTCGCTAACTGTAGCCAGCGTGAGCAAAGGGCCATTGCCAGCCATGCCTAGATTCAGGGTGGCAGGATAACGTTGTTGGATCAGAGCGACAAAACCTTTGTTAGGCGGGACACAATAGCCGTGGGCATAGGAATCACCAACAGCTGCGATGTCCATCTGACGGATCTGCCAGCTTCCCTTTGGATTATTAAAGCCGTGCTCGTCACTTGGGTAGTGAATCCACTGGCCACTCTCATTGCATAAAAGGGTCGTTTTACCGGATATCCCCCCAAGCGGCATGACTTCTTCCCCGTTGATGCTGATAGCTGATTTTACGCTGCCATCCGGTTGACGAATGAAAAGGTGCTTGGAAGCGGTAATGATTGGGACGGCATCAATGCCTCCTTTCTGCAAATCGGTAAGCACTTCTAAGCCGCTTCTGCTGTCAACGGGAACACCAAATTGTTTTGCTATCTTCGTCGCGGCTCTTTCTTTCTCTCCTCTCGGTAACCCGTCGATAACAGCCATTAACGGCTTCACGGGCCTGTTGACTGTCGGATCTATGAAGAGGAGGAATGATTCTGCGCCGTACAGTGAAGCGGTGAGTGACACGCAAAGAATGGCGAGATTGATCTTGTGACCACGCGGCAACCTCAGGGATGCAAATAGTAGGAATGCCAACCCGACCGGGAGCACGTAATAGAGCAGGATTCCGATCCTATTGCTGAACTGTCTCGCTCCCGTCCAGGAGTAGTAATAAAAATAATAAAAGAATACGAGAACTGAAGCCGCGCTGCCCGCGGCTAAGATAATATTAGAGATATGTGTTGCGCGTGTTAAAGATTGCTCTGGATTGGTCATTTCGAGCCCCTGGTTCGTCAAACGGAAGCGCAGTTGGGGAGATGGATACGGTCGCGCCTCTGCTACATACTCTTGGAGATAGCTCTGAGGACTTCTCTTGCGACTACCTGGTGGCCCTGTTCATTGTAATGATGAAATCGACGGAAGGGGAATAACGACAAGGGATCGTCTTGAGCTTCGAAAACCGGATTCATGTCGATAATATCAAGGCCGAGTTTTTTTGCCAGCATTAAGACGGTTGTTCGCTGTTTGCCGGCATTCCCAGGATTTTTATTTGCATAGCGTCCCCAACTCGGAAGGTAAATAAAATAAAGCTTGCCGTTCCATGAACTGACGCGGCTCTTTGCCTGCGACAAAATGTCGCGAAACAGATCCATGGCTTCACCTTTCAGATCCGCTATCGTTTCTTGTTCTTCCGTGGTCGTTCCATAGACAAGACCTAATTTTCGACGCACGGCCGCGAGGTTGATGATTTCCGGCAGTTGGTCGAGTCTTTCGCCGCCGCCATTCGGCTTCGTCGGCGGTTCAGTCATCCTTTTCGCATGTCTCTTTTCCACGTAGTCCAGGATCGCCCGGTCGATGTCCCTTTGACGCGCCGCCAAATCCTGTGTGAAATTATCTTTCAAGTAGCGCATCAGTAGGTGACTCTTTGTTTCCTTTTGCAGATCGAAGAGGTGATCTCCTTCAAAATAAAACCACAACACGACTTTCGGCTTGAACGGCGGCAAAAATTCGTTGAACATAGCCAGCATAAGCAACGGGCCCTCGCCGGCCATGCCCAGATTGAGAGTGGCGGGATAATGGCTTCGGATCAAAGCGGCGAAATTCTTGCCCGAGGGCACGCAATATCCCTGCGTGAAGGAATTACCCAAAGCCGCAATCTCGACGTGACCGGACTCCCAGATTTTTCTGGGATTGTGAAAGCCGTAAGCGTCACTCTTGTAGGTAATCCATTGACCGCTCTGATTACACAACACGGTCACCTTATCGGCGATTCCACCAAGGGGAATGACTTCGGAGCCCCTAATATTGATAGCGGATTTCATACTGCCGTCCCTCTTTTCAAGCATTGGAAGAACGACAGGGCGAACTGCCTCGACGCCTTGCCTTTGTAAATCGGCAAGAACTTCCAGATTATCCCGGGTATCAAAATCAACGCCGTATTGTCTCGCCAATTGAGTGATTTCATTTTTCTTTTCTTTTGGCACTCCGACCCAGACAGGCTTTTCAGACACGAACAGAAAATATTCCGCCACGTACAGTGAAGCAGTGAGTGATAAGCAAAGAATGGCTAAAGCGATCTTGTAAGCTGGCCGTAACCTTAGCGAAGCAAATAGTAGGGCTGCCACGCCAGCTGGAACCACGTAGTAGAGCATCATCCCCATCGAACCGCTGAACTGGCTGGCTCCAGTCCAGTAATAGCGATAGAGAAAATAAGACAATACGAAGAGTGAAAATATACCTCCGACGATCAAGACGGCATCAGCGAGCTTTGTGAGTTTTGCCGGAGATTGTTTTTGTTTCTTCACTCTGGCTTTTTTTCTTCAGTAAATATTATTGGATTGCGAGCTTTAGATCCGAACAACTTCGGGATGGTTCTTAGGATCAGACTCATATCGAAGAAAAGTGAAGAGCGTTTGACGTAATATTTCGCGAGTTCCACCTTATCAGGTAGAACCCGCCGCAGATATTCCTCTTCGGCATCCGTGGACGTTGCAAGCAATTCTGCTTCATCCTGATATTTAAGCGAAGCCAGGTCCGTAATCCCTGGGCGTATTTTGAGAATTGTTTCATAATCCTGTCGAAACAGTTGGACAAATTTCCGTAGCTCCGGACGTGGGCCAACCAGACTCATTTCTCCTCTAAGAACATTGATAAGTTGAGGAAGCTCGTCAATCTTCGTTTTTCGTAAGAACTTTCCCAACGTTGTGATGCGAGGGTCTTTGCCACAAGTAATTGCGCTGCCCATTTGAGCCGCGTTGTCTATCATGGTGCGAAACTTGTAGATGTGGAATGGTCGAAATCCCTTTCCCATCCGCTCCTGCCTGAAAAACACAGGCCCCGTGGATCCGATTTTAATGACAATAGATACCAGCAAGAGCAAGGGCGACAGCGCAATCAACCCCACGCCTGCCACAACGATGTCAAGCACCCGCTTCATTAGCGCCGGTATTGAAGGATAATGCATCTGACGGTATCGATGATCCGGGAGATATCGCTTCCAGTCATCTTCGGATAAATCGGAAGTGAGACAATCCTATGGAATGCCTCTGTTGACTTCGGAAAGTCATGGGGTGCGTAACCGAAGGTGTCCCTATAATATGGATGCAAGTGCAGCGGAATGAAATGAACGGACGTCCCAATGCCTTTTTCTTTCAACGTTTCAATAAACCCGTTCCGGTCGATTTGAAGACGATCTGGGTTGATTTTTATTACATAGAGGTGCCAAGCATGCTGCCGGTCCGAGCGGCAAACGGGTCTCTCGATCTCTTCTAGATCGCGGAATCCTTCGTCGTATGCTGTGGCTATGCGTTGTCTAGCTTGGCAGAAAGAGTCGCATTGTCTGAGCTGTACAATGCCGATGGCAGCTGCAATGTCCGTTAAGTTGTACTTAAATCCCGGGTAGAGAACTTCATAATACCAAGAGCCTTCCTTGGTATAGCGTTTCCAAGCATCATGACTGATTCCATGGAGGCTCATCATCCGCATCCGATCCGCCCATTCGGGATTGTTAGTGGTGGCCATGCCTCCCTCACCCGTGGTGATCGTTTTGGTGGCGTAGAATGAGAAGCAGGTGATGTCACCGATGGTGCCTACTCTTTTGCCCCCATAACCGGCAGGAAGAGCGTGAGCTGCATCCTCGATAACTTTTAAATCATAGTTGCGGGCAATACGTAGAATGCGTTGCATGTCGCACGGCTGGCCCCCGAAGTGGACGGGAATGATGGCTTTGGTTTTTTCCGTGATACTCTTCTCGATTTGCTCTGGGTCAATATTCAGAGCATCTGGCTGGCAATCCACTAGCACCGGTTTGGCCTTGAAATAAAGAACGACCTCGGCCGTTGCGGTAAAAGTCATCGTCGGAATGATGACCTCGTCCCCTTCTTTGATGCCGATGGCTTCGAGTGCCAGGTGCAGAGCTGCGGTTCCGGAGTTGACGGCTACCGCGTAGGGAGCGCTCGTGTAACGCGCGAAGTCTTCCTCAAATTTTTTGACCTTCGCTCCGGTGGTAAGCCAGCCGGAGCGAAGTGTCTCTACGACGGACCGAATCTCTTCGTCGCCGATATCAGGAGTATGAAAGGGCAAAAATGAGTGCATGATCAAACGGCTCCACCTTGCAACACACTATGCATGACTGACTTGAGCGAACAGAAAAAGTAGGCTACGACAAGCCCCGCACTTAGACGGGCACTTCTTCAACACCAATCCATGTCAAGAGCGGTAAACCTAACTTTAGCTCCAATACCAATGCCTTCTGCCGGTGGAGCTTCTAACTTGCGACTAAGACAACGCGATCTTCCTGGGTGAAAATAAAGCGAACCGATCTGAGGCACTTCCTGTCTAGTTCCGGATAATCCTTACTGCGCGCAGGCGCTCCATCTCGCGGTAGTTGATCCGCGTTTCCTCCGAATGACGCCGATGTAGTGCGTGCACAGCAAGGGTATTTTTTCCATCAAGTAGCAAAGCAGCCAGGAATGGGGCGCGACCAAGCGTGCGATTGGAGGTGCCAGAGTGATTCGCTGCAGGCGAATGTCGCAGTTCGGAAAGAGCGCGTAAATCTCTCGCTCCTTTACGCCCTTAACGTCCGGATTGCGGGGGTTATTCATGTGATAGTCATACCAAACAATCAACCCCTCCGGTTTTAGCACTCGACATATCTCCGAAGCCAGTTGCCGTTTCATATGTTCGTCAAGCACAGAGGTGAAAACAGTTGATTGCAGTACCAAATCAAAGGACTCGTCCGGAAATTGTAACTGGGCAGCATTCCCCTGGTGAATCTTCATTGATTTAGGACAAAGCTCAATCGCTTCGGCGACACGCTCGGGAAGCAAATCGATGCCGATAACGTTTTCCGGTCGAGATCCCCACTTCACAAAGTCACGCAGTAAGTCTCCGGTGCCACAACCTATTTCCAGAATTTTCTTGCTCTTCAAAGGCACGCATCCGTAGCGGGACAGCAGGCTTAGTAGTCGTTTCTCGCGCTCCTGCACCATAAAAAGGTAGGCAGGGTTAAAGCGCGAATAGAGGTCCCCATTTCGTCGCCTTGTATAGGCCTCCCGGATGCGGGATTCCTCAGCCCTCAATGACTCAGCGGTGATCATCATAATAGGCGATTTCAGTGAATCGTAAGCTGCAAGCAGCGAACTGTTTACTTCTCACTGCTGACTGTTTAGAACAGCGTATAGATAAAAGGCGCGACTGCTGAGCCCGATGTGAGCACTATGAGGCTACCGAGCAAGACCAAGCAGAGGATGATCGGCAAGAGCCAGAACTTTTTTCGTTCCTTCATGAATGACCATAGCTCTAATAGAAAGTCGCCCATAATTACCTCCTAAGTTCAGTAAACAGTAAGCAGTGAGCGGTCTCTGGGATTCTGCTGCTTTACTGCTGACTGCTCGCCGCTGACTCGTTATTGTTCAGTATTGTCTTCTTAGATGGGACACCGGACGGGGCTTCCGGGCGATGCGGTAGCTGTCTAGGTCGGGTCGCAACTGCCGACCCATCGGATCTTTGCCTAACCAGGATCTTAGGATTCCTATTGGGGTGATGATTACATAGAAGACCACACCGAGAATGATTCGCGTGTTGATCCAACCCAAAACATGCCCAACTGCCATCCAACCTTTGTAGGGCCAGAGTAAGCTTTTCGGGAACAAGAGAGCAGGACCTACAAGACATCCTGCCACCGCGATGATCCACCATCGGGGCTCTTCGTGACGGAAAACAACAGGCCAGAAACCAATGAGCGCAAAGATCCCACCCACCGTCATACCAAAAGAGCGCAATTGTTTGGTTGTGATCTCATCATGCATGGGTTGACTCCAGTGATTTGTGTTTAAGCCCTTTTTTGTCATCGCGCCAAGACGCTAAGGCCGCAAAGAATAGATCCATTCATCTTGGCGCTCTTTGCGCCTTTGCGCGAGGTAAATGCTCTAGTCTCTTTTTTGATTATCGCGCTAAGCCACTAACAGGCCAATCTTCTTCAAGGCCGTTGACTGCTCGAGTAATGCCTTTTTTCATCAAGGCCTCGCCAAAATTGAGCAGAAATCCAAGCTTGTGTCCTGTAAGACGTAAGTAGGTCTGGAGCTGTTTTTTGTGCGCCGGGGTAACTTGCTCAACTGATTTCAGCTCGAGAACTACCTTGCTTTCGACCAAGATATCTGCCCGGAACGCCTCGTCAAACTTTATTCCTCGAAACTCGATCGAGATTGGTACCTGGCGCTCTACGCGAAGCCCACGTTGCCCTAGCTCATGGGCCAAGATGACTTCATACACTGATTCTAGTAGTCCAGGCCCCAAGTCCCGATGAATGGTTACTGCGGAGTCAACTACGACTTTGCCGATTTCGTTCTCAGTCATTCGGAGGCGGCCGTTTCCGGGTTTTCTATTATCGCGCCAAGACGCTAAGCACGCAAAGAAGAGATCAATTTAACTTGGCGCTCTTGGCACCTTTGCGGGAGATAATCCGGTCTCCCATTTTTCGTTATCGCGCTTGAGAGCGCCAAGAAGGCAAAGAAAGCTGTGTCTACCGTAACCTTAGCGTCCTTCGCGCCTTTGCGCGAGGCAAATTCCGGTCTTGCTGTTTAATCCATCTCGAATTCCCGCTGCCAGTTGGTATCGTTTTCCAATGGCTTCTGTTCGGCTTTGTACAGGACGCAATTCTCGAGGACGAGAATGTCGATTGCGGTGCGCATGAAACAGCGGTACGCATCTTCAGGAGAACAGACGATGGGCTCGTTGCGTACGTTGAAGGAGGTATTGACGATTAAGCCGCAGCTGGTCTTAGCTTCGAAGGCCTTCAGCAATTTGTAATAGCGGGGATTCGTCTCCTCATGGACTGTTTGAACGCGGGCCGAATAGTCCACGTGGGTCGCGGCGGGGATGTCTGACTTGGGTACGTTCAAAAGATCGATCCCCCACAACGATTCTTGCTCTTTTGTGAGGCGGGTGCGCCTGCTCTCCACAACCGGAGCGACGAGGAGCATATAGGGGCTATCGGTATCTAATTCAAAGTAATCTGAAACGCGCTCGCGCAGCACCGACGGGGCGAACGGCCGGAACGACTCTCGGAACTTGATCTTGAGGTTCATGTCCGATTGCATTTTGGGATTCCGCGCATCGCCGAGGATGCTCCGTGCGCCCAACGCACGCGGGCCGAATTCCATTCGCCCCTGGAACCATCCGATAATTTTTCCCGAGGCGAGTTCCTCCGCCAGTCGAACAAGCAGGATTTCGTCATTCAGCCGTGCATAGGGTGCATCATTTTTCTTGAGGAATTCCTCGATTTCTTCGTTCGTATAGGACGGCCCCAGAAGACTGGCCCGCATACAATCCTTTACGCCGTCAGCCTTACGCTCCTTGGCCTCCAGCCTATGCCAAGCAGTGAGCGCTGCTCCAGCGGCGCCGCCGGCATCACCCGCCGATGGTTGGATCCAGAGCCCCTCGTAGGGCCCTTCACGCAAGATTCTTCCGTTGCCCACGCAGTTCAAGGCGACACCGCCTGCCAGGCATAGATTCTCCGCGCCCGTCTCACGATGCAGGCTTCTGGCGAGACGCAGCATGACTTCTTCTGTAACCTCCTGTATTGAGCGGGCCAGGTCCATATCACGTTGAGTCAGTAAACTCTCCGGCTTTCGCGGAGACCCGCCGAAGAGATCATCAAACTTGCCGTTGGTCATGGTCAGTCCGGTACAATAGTTGAAGTAATCGATCTTCAGACGGAATGTCCCGTCTTCCTTGAGATCGATCAAATTATCGTAGATCGCTTGCACGTATTTCGGCTTGCCATAGGGAGCCAATCCCATGACCTTGTATTCGCCGGAATTGACTTTGAAACCGGTATAATAAGTAAAAGCCGAGTAGAGCAACCCCAACGAGTGGGGAAAATGGATCTCCCAAAGCGGCGTCAGGTTATTGCCATCACCCATCCATGCGGACGTTGTCGCCCACTCCCCGACCCCGTCCATACAAAGAACAACCGCTGATTTAAACGGGGACGGATAAAATGCCGACGCAGCATGGGACTCGTGATGTTCCCCGAAAAGAAGTGGCGGAAGCTCTTTTTTCTTGAGACCGTCCAGCGAGACTAGCTCATCTTGCAGCACACTCTTCAACAGGAGCTTCTCCTTGAGCCATACAGGCATGGCGGCAAGAAAAGACTTGATTCCTTTTGGCGAAAAGTCAACATAGGTTTCCAACAGACGTTCAAACTTAATTAGGGGTTTGTCATAGAAGACAACGTATTTGAGGTCTTTGAGGGAAATGCCGCCTTCCTTTAAACAGTACCGGATCGCATTTGTCGGAAACCTGGCATCGAACTTTTTCCTTGTGAAACGCTCTTCTTGAGCGGCCGCTACGATGTGTCCGTCGTGGACCAAGCAAGCCGCGCTGTCATGATAAAATGCTGAAATGCCTAGAATATAAGTTGACATGGCCCTTCCTGCGAATATTAAAGGCGGTGGGGTTTCCGTTTAAAGACGGCCGAAGACCCGATGAAGCAACGCATCGTCGTCAGCGTCCCGACGTTATTTACCTTTACCCCATGTATAGAGCTGGGTCACTGCATAGTTCCAAACAGCACCAACCAGCACACCAGAGAGCGCCGCAAGCAACCACTGTGTACGGTTTTCAAATAAGTAGATCGCGATTCCTATGTTGGCTAGAGCACCTATGCTGCAGGCGATCATGAAGCTGAAGAGACCTTTGAACCATGCCCACCTCCTCAAACGCCGGTCACGGTACGTCAAGAGGTTATTGAGCGTGTAGTTGAACACCATTGCGCCGGCTGTGGCGGTAGATTGCGCTGTTGTAAATCCCACTTTAAGTCCTTTCAGTTCTGAGACTAATATAGCCATGTGGACGAATACCCCTAGGCCACCGATAATTGCAAATGTCACGAAGCGCACAGGCACAAAGCGCCCGATCGTTTTATCCGCGAGTAGCATGCCGTACTCCCAGATGACCATCTCGTCGAGCTTGCTTTCGCCGGCGAAGCGATCACGGAAACGGTAAGGCACTTCGGCTATCCGCAGCGGTTGCTTGGCGGTCGCCAGGATGTCGAGCAAAATTTTGAAACCTAAGCCTGAGAGTCCACGGACTGTCGAATCCAGCACTTTTCGTTGCAGCATGAAAAAGCCGCTCATGGGATCCGAGACAGGTTGTTTAAGTATAGCCCGGCTTGTCATCGTCGCAAGCTGACTCATTGCTTTACGAGACTTGTTCCAGTCGCCTGTGCTACCTCCGGCAGAATAACGAGTACCCACCACCAGATCCGCCCCGCCCTGCTCGATCTCGGCAAGCATCCTCGGCAGTACTGTTTCATCGTGCTGGAGATCTGCGTCCATGACAGCAATGGTGGGCGCCGAAGTAGCCAACATGCCCTCAATGCATGCCGAAGACAATCCTCGCCGGCCAACCCGCTGCAGACAACGCACCCAAGTTTCAGCTTGTGCGATGTCGCGCACCTCAGTTGCCGTGCCATCCGGCGAGTCATCGTCGACGAAAATGACCTCCCAGCCTGTGGCGCCGAGGGTCGCTTCGAGGCGGCGCAGCAACTCTCGCACGTTGCGCAACTCGTTAAAGGTTGGTACTACGATTGACAGACGTAGTAACGAGGAGTCCATGATGTTCATTTTTTCACCTAACGCCTGCCCGTGTTGATGGTTCTCTTCGTGCCACGGAAACCGCCGAGAACCTTTGCCTTCTTCGATGCGTTGTTCGCGGTGATCGGCGTCGAATCGGCTTGCTTTCGTCATTTTGGTGTAAACATTTCAACCATGTGCCAGCAATAGATCAACTGGCTCACGAGCAGCGCGACCCCGAGAGTCGCAATGAACCACGGCCGCTGCGCGAGAGCGTAACCGATACGCGGCCGGCTCCCGAGATAGAAACCGAGGGGCAGAGCGGCAATCTTGCTGTAACGCGTTGCAGCCCAAATGATATTCTGATTGAGGCCAGCATAGAGGAACAGCAGGCCCCCGACGATAGCCAGACCCCACCACTTCGTGGATGGATCACGCGATCGGCAAAACGCTACGAACAGCGCCACGAGCAAAGCGACGTGGGCCCACAGAACGACACTCTTCGCCACACCGTTCATCCCACGGTAGAGCACCGTCCCCACGAGCCCATCGAGAATCGGAAGAGGACTCTTCGCGGCGAATTGAATCGGCAAGCTCACGCTCAACAACCAAGATGGGCCGTTGCCATGCCCGATCATCCCGGCCAGCCACAGTAGCCCGAGAGGGCAGGCGGCGATCAACAGCGCCGTCCATGGGAAACGGCGGCGATGCGTGATGATGCCTGCGAGCACGAGCAAAATGATGAACATCCAGGTTCCTTTGTGAACAACGGACGCGAAACCGAGAGGAATCATCGCCGTGCGAAACCGCTCTGACAGCAGCAGCACAATACCCCAAGCAACCAACGCCAGCGCAACGCTGTCCGCAAACGGAAAGACGACATACGTCGTTCCCACGAGCGGCCATAGGATAAAGAGGAGCACGCTGAGATAGCCCAATCGCTCGTCTGATCGCGAGGCAACGCTGAAATACACGGCGAGTGCGCCCCCGATGTGGGCGCAGAAGGTTACAGCCCAAAAGAGGTCGATGGGCTCAAGGTGTCCTGCAGTCAAAAAACGAAGGAGAGCGATCAACAGGGGATAGCCAGGCACGTGATCGGGGTTGAACGGCGTCCGCCAAGCAAGGCTGTCCACCCAATACCCGGCGACGTCTGATTGCATGAAGCGGAATTGGAGCACGACCGCCAACCACCACCAGACCACAAGGAAACTGGCGATGGCCGTGATCGTCACTTTTAATATTGAACGCGTCTGCACGGACGTGTCGTTGCGAGCCGCGTCATCTCCTCCGTGGAGGCTCTTGGCTCGGACTTCGCTCTGCCTTGGATGCGCGAGAAGGCTCACATTCTCGTCCTCCCACTATTCCCCAGCTGTCAAATTTTGGACCACCCAAAAAAGTGGTCATCGAACACGCTATCCGTTTTGCTTAATTCGCCGACATAGATCTCAGAACGACGGTTGAGATTGATCAATAGGATGGCGTCCGGAAACCGACTCTGGTTCTTTGCAAAACCCAATCTCGGCTAGCCAGCGTTCTACGATTCCCGACCAGCTGTATTCTTTTTCAACGAAAGTTTTTCCCCTGCGCCCCAGGTCCGAACGTATCTCTGGTTGGGATACGAGCATGCTTACGGCTTGCGCCAATAGCCTCGGATTTTCCGGTTCCACAACCATTCCGCATTTGGTCGCTCTAATTAAGTCGGCGGCCTCGCCGAAACCGGAATAGATGACCGGAACGCCGCAACTGAGAGATGGAAATATTTTGGACAGGCGCATCCCTTTCGCTACCTCTATATTGCGTAGTGTGGCTATTGACGCAAAAGCTATAGAGTAAAGCTGGTCCATCTCCTCGTATGGCGATGTCCCAAAGATTACATTGTCGAGTTTGCGGTCTACGCACATGGCTCTTAACTTTTCTCGCTCCGGTCCTTCTCCCACCATGAGGAACACAATGTCGGTATTCATTCGAAGCAGGGTGGCGGCTTCGATCACTGTTTCCAGCCCGTGGTAGTAAGCATGGGTTCCCACGTAAAGAAAAACTTTTTTACCGTGTAACCCCCATCGGTCAAGCAGCTGGTGGCTGGGAGGACGGGGTTTGAGAAAGTCAGTATCGGCTCCGTTGGGTAGGAAAGTGATTTGATCTTTAGACAATCCCCGATCGCAGAAGTGCTCGATAAACCGACGGGTCACGGTGGATACTTTCCAGGATTGCCGAAGAAACAAGTTTTCTAGACATAAGGCCAAGGCGAGAAAGGAGCGGTTTTTCATAAAGCCCATCTGTCGCGCCACATCGACCTGGAGATCCGGGACGTTATAAATGTACGGAACTTTTCTCAACCACTTCATCAAAATCGCGACCGAGCCGAGGGAAAGGGGCTGCGACTCCACCAACATCAGGTCGGGACGCGGCCCGGTCAATGCCATTATCAGTGCCGCAAACGTGAAACTCAGGTAGTTTGCCAAACGGACCGGAACTGATTTGCCAGTGCCTGCATACACCCAGGTGCGAGTCACCGGCACGCCATCGATGTTTTCCTTGACCGTCCAGCGTCCGGCGTATCCGGGAAAAATCCGGCCAGTGGGATAGTTCGGTACAGCCGTTAGCACCTCAACTTCAACACCATGTCGCTGAAGTTCTCTTGCCACCGAACGGAGGCGTATTTGGGGAGCACCGATTTCCGGTGGATAATATTGGGTCAGAATCAGCCAGCGGCGGCCCGGCATTTTCACCATGACATTTCTCGATACTTCGCTTCGTTTATGAAAGCTGGATCTTCGCTCATTCGGACCAGGTCAAGGACGGTCACGTTTCCGTTAAGTGCTTTCAGTCTAGCCGTAAATTCGGGACGTTTTTGGCCCACGATGATCACCTCAGCTTTTTCGAATACGTCATCCAGCTCGGAACGGAGGATCCGACCGATCTGTGGCAGCTGCCTTTCTAAATATTCCCGGTTGCTTCCCAACATTTCTTCGGGCTTGACGTCGGGGTCATGGACCAATACATCAATGCCGTCTTGCCACAGATAGCGAATGAGATCGATAATAGGACTCTCTCGCAGGTCGTCTGTGTTGGGCTTGAAGCTCAAACCCAAGACACCTACCCGCCGCGCTCCGGTCTGAAGCACTTTGCAACGCGCGGTTTGGATTTGCAGGCGGTTGCTCGGTAAAATCCCCTCGAGAATCGGAAGCTCAACGCCGAGACGTCGGGCGTGAGAAGTCAGCGAGCGGACATCTTTGGGCAGACAGGAACCGCCAAAAGCAAAACCCGGTTTCAAATAAGCCGGCGAGATGTTGAGCTTGTTATCGGCGCAGATGAGTTGCATCACAGCATGGCTATCGATGCGGATTTCGTCGCACAGCCTTCCAACCTCATTGGCGAAGCCGATTTTTAATGCATGAAACGCATTGCTGCACAACTTGAGAATTTCAGCTTCCTCTAGTGAGACACGGAAAACTCTCGAATGAATGGGCCGGTAGAGATCTTCGATCCAATCTCCCGACTGAGAATCCAAAGCCCCAATCACGGTGTATGAAGGCGTATAAAAGTCATCGACTGCATTCGTTTCGCGCATGAATTCTGGATTCATCGCCACACCGAAGTCTCGTCCGATATCGCGGCCGGACTGCTCCTCCAAAATTCTTCCCAGAGTGTTGCGAGCCGTGCCAGGGAAAACAGTGCTACGGAGCGCAACTACATGGTAGTTGGTGGCATGACGCAGACCGCCGCCGATATCAGCAGCGACCTTCCGCAGATGGCTCAGCATCAGACTACCGTCCGCTTCTGACGGCGTGCCGACACAGATAAGCGACACGTCCGCCCAGGGTACGAGAGAAATCCCGTCGGAGGTAGCCCGCAATCGCCCTTCCGCAACGGTCTTGCTAACCAAAGAATCCAGGCCCGGCTCTTTGACAGGACTTTGGCCGGCATTGAGCATCTTAACCTTCGACAGGTTCGGCTCAACACCGATGACTTCATGTCCTAGCTGCGCCAAACAGGCCGCAGAAACGGTACCGACGTATCCTAGACCCCATGTTAGCACTCGCATGTTCTTCCTCCACTAAAAGGAGCGGTGATAATAAATATGAAAGGACTTGTGCGAAGCGCGCACGTTTATTAGAGCGCCGGAAACAAGAGCAGCTAGGGAAATGCAGATTCTAAAGAGGTCCTATCAGCTCGAGAGTCTCGTACCGTAGCCTGAAAAATCAGCTAAAAAGAAATCTTTCTTGTTTGAAAGCTGAAAATTCGCAGATAGCGGCTCACAAATATACTGAAGACTTCTGCTTCAGTGCAGAAGAGTTATTCAGACGAAACATATTCTCGTGCGGCTAATCATCCTCTACGTTCCCTTTTCTGAAGTTGGAATGCGCTGTTGTCCAATGTTACCGAAAATGTGTGGGGCCAATGGGCTTTTGAAATCCAAAAAACCTTGGCCAAATCTTTGGTTCGGCTTGTACAAAATTGTGACTTTTGATCCTCCGGATCTTTGCGGGTGATTCACCAAAGTTGAACGTTATCATTAAAAATACGGAACTTAGCAGGCAGCAACTGCCTCACGAGCTATTTGGCACCGTCCTTGCTGGTCGTGCAGTCAATCTTTAAATCCTTTAATTCTGCCCCCCCTCTCCGATCACGGCAAGGAGTGAAGCACCATGACCAAAGTCCCCTCAGCTTGGAGAAGATGCTCGCAGGATCGTGTAATCACAATTTCCACGGTTTTGCTTTTCTTAAGCCTTTTGACGCTGGCAATTTTTTCGTTTACCGGTTCCGTGTCGGCACAAACCTGGACTTTTTGCGCACAGGAAGATCAAACTTGCTCATTTTCTGGAGTCACGCTCGTACGTTACGGCGCGAATACGAGCTATGTTTATCAAACGGCGACGAACAGCATCGCTTGTAATAATGCCACCTTTGGCGATCCACTCTATGGCGCTTTTAAACACTGCGACTATGCAACGGCCTC